>Ga0209039_10001633_pt1 | contig 20474 bp, 11 predicted proteins | sample BogFormECP12_OM1_FD_188238 | JGI IMG/M metagenome (GOLD analysis project Ga0209039, IMG submission 188238) | Bog forest soil microbial communities from Calvert Island, British Columbia, Canada - ECP12_OM1 (SPAdes) (version 2) | ecosystem: Environmental > Aquatic > Freshwater > Wetlands > Bog ...
ACGACTGCACGATATGGTCTGGGGACATCGTTTACTCAGTGAGGAATCGTGGGCCACTGTTGCTATCGAAAATTTTGTGGGGCACGCGTAGGGCTTGCCGTACCCTCTTGGTTCGGTCGCGCGATATAAATGAAGAGGGTACGGCAAGCCGTACTCCTACAACCTGGGCGGCAGAGCCGCTGGCCAATGGTCAAGAGTTAGGTGTTACGCGGCACTAGATAACTTCATTCTGGAGAACGTGCGCCAATGAGAAGAGCATCGATGATCATGTTCCAAAGCCGAATATTGGGAGTGGTGCTTGGCGTGCCCGTCCTGGCCGTTGCGCTAATGGCATCAGAGAACCCGGAAGTGGACTTGGCTCGAAGATCGCAGGCGACCGCATCCAGCGAGTCGGAGAATACCAAGCCGGAAAACCTGATCGACGGCGACATTACCAACACTTACTGGACTCCCAAGGACGGAACATTACCTCGAGATGCCTGGGTGGAGCTGAACTGGCCGAGCTCGGTGCAGTTTCAAGAAGTCGTGCTCAGGCAGGAGGGATCTCCAAACCTTTCTCACCTTGTCCTGGAGACCCGGGACGCTGACGGCCATTGGCAGTTACTCCAGACCCTTGGGGATTCTCAGCACCTTCTTCCCCGCCTCGTCCTGGCACAGTTTCCTGGCCAAAACACCACGGGCCTGCGCCTGGCGGACTTCTCGGGCAAGGTCAGTCTTATGGAAATCGAGGTGTACGCGAAAACCCATCCTCCCGTCATCGAAATGGGTTCGGATCTGTTGAATCACATCTTCGGTATCGTCACCGACGGTTGGGGGACCCAACCTTTTGCCAACGCTCCGGTACAACTCCAGGGCTCGGTGGCGGGAAAGCCCTGGCGTGTTTCAGCTCGCACCGACGAGAACGGCATGTTTCGTGCCGATATGCCCGTCGGGCTGGAAGGAGAGATCGTCGCCACGGCGCAACTTGCCGATGGTGTTTCATCTCAACGCCTCGTTCGGGCCGACGATCTTGCTCCTGGGTTGAGCATGGTGGACGAGAGTCTCCCCGTACTGAGTCTCAATGGCACTTGGCTATTCAAACCCGATCCGGAGCCCGCCTTCTATCGAACCGATTACTCCGACCAGGACTGGAAAAGCATCCGCGTTCCCTCCCATTGGATGATGGAGGGCTTTGATAGCAAGAATGGGGTGGGCGGCTACCGGCGGCACGTGGAGATCCCGCCAAGCTTTCGCGGCCGCCGCGTCAAGCTGCTCTTCGACGGCGTCTATAGTGGCGCGGAGGTCTGGCTGAATGGCCAGCGGGTAGGGTCCCACGAGGGCGGATTCAGCCCCTTCGAAGTGGATATTACCGGCGCAGCGAACATCGGAGGAGACAATCTTCTGGCCGTGCTGGTCCGCGAGAACACCCTGTCCTCTCACTTGGACAACATGAGTTATTATGCCAATTTTCCTCTCACGGGAATATTCCGCAAGGTGACACTCTTGGCTATTCCGGAGACGCACGTGCGACGATTTCACGCGCAGACGAAATTTGATGCATCCTACCGTGACGCCACGGTGATCGTGGATCTATCGGTGGAAAATGAGTCGGCGCGCGAGGCTGAAAACAGCTTTCTGGAGTTTTCATTAAAGAGTCCCCGAGGCCAACTCGTCGCTCTCGGCAGCGACCGCGTCGCGCTACCCTTAGCCCCTTGGTCGCGCCTGGAGCGCCGTTTGGAATTTCGCGTCTCTAACCCCGATCATTGGGAGGCAGAGCATCCCCAGCTCTATACTCTCAGCGCCCGGCTCCGCAATCCCGATGGGGTAGATGAGATCGTGTCGCGGCGCGTGGGATTTCGTCAGGTTGACATCCGCGGAACGGACCTGTTGATCAACGGTGTGCCCGTTACGCTGCGAGGAACCAACCACTACGATTTTCACCCTCTCCTGGGCCGGGCGATCACGCCGGAACTGACTCGCCGGGATCTGGAAATGATGAAGGAGGCCAACCTCGATGCCATCCGCACTCCCACCTTTCCGGCTGTTTCCGAGTTGTATGACGATGCCGACGAGATGGGTTTTTACGTCGAGGACGAAGCTCCGTTTTGCTGGGTCGATGAAAGCGCTGACCTTCGTTATTTGCCCACGTTTGTTCAGCGGACCGCGGAGATGATCGAGCGGGACCGGAGTCACCCGAGCGTGATCTATTGGTCCGTGGGCAATGAAAGCACGTGGGGGCCGAACTTCGACCGCGCCCACGAGTTCGTAAAAAAGACGGATCCTTCTCGACCGACCAGCGCCGCCCAAAGCCAAACGCTCGATCTGGCTACCGTCCATAACCCCCTAACGATCGCGCGCATCCAGGAACAGAAAGATGTTAAGGTGCCGGTCATCTGGGACGAGAGCCTTTGCATTTTCCAGGGCATCTGGGGCGACGGGCGTGAACTGTGGCGCGATCCCGGTAACCGCGACTACTATATCGAGCCGCTGATTCCGGCTTGGGAAGCCCTCCTGGGGAGCAAGAACGTCCACGGAAGCATGATCTGGGCATGGGTGGACGATGCCTTCCTGGTTCCCGGCCGTGATACCGAATACGGGCGTGGGACGATCGTTACACCGCTGCATGCCCTGGACGGAATTTACCGCATGCCAGGGCGTGGGATCGTCGGCGATGCTCCCTGGGGCGTGGTGGATGGATGGCGCCGAAAGAAGCCGGAGTTCTGGCATGTCAAGATGCTGATGTCTCCAATCCGCATCAGGGAACGGGACCTGCGCGGGTGGAAACCAGGCGAGCCGGCAACGGTTACCGTTGATAATCGGTATGAATTCACCAACCTTTCCGAGTTGACCTTGGAGTGGTCGGTGGGGGGAAAGCAGGGAAAACTCCACCCGAGCATCGCGCCTCGTTCCACGGGGCAGGTCTCAATCCCTCTCGAAGCGCAGACCAAGCCCGGCGACGAGTTATCGCTTCGTTTCCTGGATCGCCAGGGCGATCTGGTTCTTCCTCACCGAATGCACCTGGGGACGGTTCCGGCGGTGGACGAAGGGTCCAGCAAAAATCCGGCGCCGCTCCGCTATTTGCACGAATCCTCCTGGCTGGCCGGGCCGCTCGATCGATTTCTGGGTCAGGACTTTGAGATTGCCTTCGACGCTGCCAGCGGCCGCATCCGGCGGGGGCTGGTCAATGGCCATTCCGTTTTATATGGGAGTCCCAAGCTCCACATTTTGCCGATCGAGGCCACGCTCAACGAGTTCCCCATGTTCGAGACTTGGAGGCTGACCAAGCCGTTGGACATCCGGCAAGCCGGGGATGACTTCGAAATCGTGGAGACCGGCACATTTCGCGAGTTCGCTGGGGAACTGCGATTTCGTATTACCCCGCGAGGCGCTTTGACGGTGAGTTATGACTTTACTCTTACCGGCAAGGATGTGCGCGCGCGCGAGATCGGTCTCCAGTTCGGTGTACCGCTGTGGTGCGACAAGCTCCAATGGCGTCGACGCGGGGAATGGACGGTTTATCCGGAGGATCACATTGGCCGCCTGGATGGAATGGCTCCCGCCCACGCCGGCGCCCCGCAACCCGTTCCTCCCACGCAACCCTATGCGCTGGATGACACCCCCTTGGGGACCAATGACTTTCGGAGCACCAAACGCAATTTTGTTTTCGCCACTTTGACGGACAAAGAGGGTTACGGCATCGGCGTCGAAGCGGTTGGTGCCCAGCACCTGCGGGCTTCCGTTGATCCTGATTTGATCGAAGTCAACGTCAATGACTGGTTTGGAGGCACGGCCGCCGTTGCCTGGGGCGAATGGTGGCAGAACTACGGTCAGGGACGGGAGATTCGTCCCGATGACCCCCATCAGGGCATCGCGCACAACGGGCTTAGGGGAACCCTGAAGCTGTACCTGCTGAGCCCTGAGAGGTCGCCGGAATGGTTGCACAGGCTCCAGGCGAACTCAGGCGCCGTGAATCCGTAATAGAAACCGGGCGCCGGCGATGGGGAGTGAATTTTATTATTATATCTAAAGGGGGCAATAAAATGAATAGAAATACTATGACTGGCAAGAGGCGGTCGCAAGCGCTGCCGCTGGCTCTAAGGTTATTTCTGTTGTCGATCAGCCTTTTTTGCCTTACCGTTTGCCGGAATCAACCGGTATCGACGACCATTAAGATTGATGGGAACGGCACGGGCCGGACATTTGAAGGCATCGGCGGCGTCAGCGCCGGGGCATCGTCGCGGCTGTTGGTTGATTATGCCGAGCCGTACCGCAGCCAGATCCTCGATTACCTGTTCAAGCCGAATTATGGAGCCTCTCTCCAGCACCTCAAGGTGGAAGTCGGCAGCGACGTCAACTCCACCGACGGCTCCGAACCCAGCCACATGCGGAGCCGGAAGGATGAAGACTACACGCGGGGTTATGAGTGGTGGCTAATGAAAGAAGCCAAAGCACGGAACCCCAAGATCATGCTCGACATCCTTCCCTGGGGCGCGCCCGGCTGGATTGGGAACGGAAAATACTATTCGCAGGATATGGCCGACTACATGGTGAAGTTCATCCAAGGCGCGAAGAAACAATATGGCCTGGACATTGATTACGCCGGCATCTGGAATGAAACGGACTACGATGCGGGGTACATCAAGCTGCTGCGAAAGACCCTGGATGCCCACGGCCTGGGGACGAAGATTGTGGCCGCGGATCTCTACGAGAATCAATGGATGCTCACCTCCGATTTCAAACGCGACCCCGAGGTGAAAAAGGCCGTGTATGCACTCACCGGCCATTACGCCCGGGTGAAAGGCAACGTCTACATCACCGGAGGGGCGATCTCATCCGGAAAGCCGATATGGTCTAGCGAGGATCAGCCCTTTGATTCGACCGGCGACATCCTCTCCCGGGATTGGGTTCCGGGAGGAAGGATCTGGGCCCAATTCCTCAACACCAACTATATCGACGGCAAGATCACCAAGACGGAGACCTGGAGTCCGGTCACCTCCTATTACGACATTCTCGCCGCGCCCCATTCCGGGCTGATGTACGCCAACACGCCGTGGTCAGGCCACTACGACGTCCAATCCGCCATCTGGGTCACCGCGCACACGACGCAGTTCGCCCAACCCGGCTGGCAGTTCATCGATACCGCTTGCGGATACCTGACCGGCAAAGGCAGTTACGTGACCCTGAAATCTCCCACGGGCGGCGATTACAGCGTCATCGTCGAGACCATAGATGCTAAGGCCCCTCAACTGGCGGAGTTTCGCACCAGCGGCAACCTCTCTTCCGGGGTGGTCCATGTTTGGCAGACGAATGCGCGCCAAACTTTTGAGCACGTGAGCGACATCACTCCTGAAAACGGCTCGTTCCGCCTGACGCTCGACCCCGACTCGGTCTATTCCTTGACCACCACCACGGGCCAGGCCAAAGGAACGGCCACGCCCCCGGCGGCGGCCGCTTTCCCCTTCCCCTACCGAGAGACCTTCGACACGACCGAGTTGGGCCGCTCGCCTCGCTTCATGGCGGATCAGGATGGCGCTTTCGAGGCGCAGCCTTGCACCCTGCGGCAAGGCCGCTGCCTGCGCCAACTGATCACCCAGAAACCCATCCCCTGGGATCCGGTTCCGGACCCGTTTACGCTTCTGGGCAGCAGCGACTGGAAGGACTACACGGTAAGCTCCGACGTGTTGCTCCCGGGCGCGGGAGACGTAACCTTGATCGGCCGAATCGAGACCGGCGATGTGTTCCAAGACGGCAAGGCGCGTTGGCCCGGCGGATACATTTTGGATGTGCTGCAGAATGGACAGTGGGAACTCAATATGTCGAAGTACAAGGCCGCGACGGTCAAGCTCGCCTCCGGCCAGGTCACCTTCCCCTCCAAGGCCTGGCACCATCTGGAATTGAGTTTCCAGGGAAGCGTGATCCAGGCGTCCATTGACGGCGTCGCGGTAGCCAAGGTAAATGATTCAACATATACCCATGGGATGGCCGCGATGGGCTCCGGATGGAACGTGGCCGAATTCGACAATTTCGAGGTGCGTTAGCCAGGATCTCTTGCCACTGGTCTGGAAGGGGCGAGGCTTCACACGCTGCCTCAGGGACAAACTGCACCCGCGCAGAAATTATCGAATTGCACAGTATTCCATTCGGTTCCGAGCGCGACCATACCATAGGTGTGATTCTTTCCCGAATCGAGGTGATTGTTCACGACGGGTTTTCCGTCGATCCAAGCATTGATCGTGGAGCCCTTGAACCCCAGTTTGAGCCGATGCCACATCTTAGGCTGCCAGCCAGTCAGAACTCCTGCCTGGATCTGGGTAACATTGGCGCCTTTGTCGAAACTCTTGTTCACCGCCCATCTCCCCTCGCTATCGACATTCAGGGAGTATCCGTCGGGAGTTTTTTCGATGAACAGGCAATCAAACGTGTCTTCGGTGCAGGGAACAAGGTGATCAAGGCGGCCCCATAACGTGACGGATCCATACTCCTCCATCAGGACATCCACGCTGACCTGATAGTCCATCCACTTTTTCGCATCCAATTGATCGCCCAGGAAAGTAAGAGGAAACCGGGTGTTCAAGCCACTGCCCCACGCGATCGGGGGTTCATCGACGGACTGGCGCATGCACTTTCCCGGCCTGCCCGTACAACTCACGACTTCGAATGAGCCTTCCTGGTCCACGAAGTATTTCGCGGGCTGGTCGAGAGCGTCGCCCTCAAAGTCATTCGCATAGGGGAACGGAAAGGGAGAGTCGGGAGGCGCCATCCCCGCGTTCCCTTTCTTCTGACCCGTGGTCGTGGTCAGCGAATAGATGGAAGCGGGTTGAAGCGTGAGCCGATGGGAGTCGCCTCCGGGCAGATCTGCCTCCGGCGCGAAATAGGTTCCCGCCTTGATGTTCGAATGCCACACATGAACGGCGCCGGCAGATAAGCCGTTCGCCACCTGGAAAGCAAACGGCTGTTCTGCTGTAGCATCTGCCGTCTCGATGATGATGCTGTAGTCCGAGTTGTTGGAACTTTTCAAAGCGACGTAGCTGCCCACAACTTTTCCGCCCTCGTCCTGGAGATAGCCGGAAGCACCGTCAAGGTATTGCCACCCGGGCTGTGCAAACTGCGTAGTATGAGCGATCCCCCACAGCGAAGGTGATACTTCGTAATGCCCTGACCAGGGTGAGGTGGCAAGGACCAGTCCCTCTTTGAAAGGTATGAACGCCGGAAAGGCCGCAGCCACGGTACAGTGGATCGTCTTCGTCATTCGCCCTTCGATGTAGTTTCGGTTGAGCATTTTCGCGATCGTCGCGGCGGGAGGGGCAGTCGCCAGACAGACGACTCCCTCGGGGCATATGCTGTAGGATTCTTCGCTGGCCCACAAAGGCACGGGGCGGTTGTTGCGCTTCAGGTCGCGAGCCTCCGGAGAGCTGCGATACGAAGGGTAGTGTACTCCCACCACGTCCACGGCGGTCATAAGGGCTGGATCCGCATTCATATCATTGGCCAATTGCCAGTCACTCACACTATCCGCGGCAACCACAAAGGTATTCAGTCCGTGCTTTGCATTGTTGCTGAGCACGGCATCCTTGAGGTCTTTGATCCAGGACCGGTCGTACCGGGTTTCGTTCCAGATCCCAACGTAATTGACATCCACACCATGGATATCATGCGCCGCATTAATGAACTTCAGGTCATAATCAATCATGTCGCGGGAATAATAGTGATGGTTTCCAATCCAGCCGGGCGTACCCCAAGGCAATACGCCAACCGCGATCTGGGGATTCCTCTTCCGCGCTTCCCGCATCAGCCACCATTCATAACCACGATTGTAGTTCTCATCGCCTCGTGAATGCATGTGGCTGGGCTCGGAGCCCCAGGTGCTGTTCGTGTCGCCTCCGATTTCCACTTTCAGATCCTGCAAGCTGGCGCCGTAGTAAGGCTTGAACGCGTAATCAAGTATCTGGCTTTTGTAGGGCTCCGGATAGTCAATGAGAAATCGTGACGCGGCTCCTGCGCTCAAGCCGCCAATTCCTTCAAAAATCCTCCCTTGTCCGCTTCCATCGATACGAATCGTCATGGCCGGACTCCCTGGGACCGTGCGTGGCGCGGCGGCGACCACCACGAACCGGTGAGCGCACCATGAGGCAGCCAAGACCGGCACTGCGGCGATCAAAGCAAATTTCCCGGTCCTCGAAATAGCCATGATTGCAATCCTCCGGCCCTCAACCCAGGTAGTCCAAGCTGATCCAGGCGTGTGCTTCATCGATGGGCAATCACCCCAATAGAGTTTGATCGCTACTGCAGGCGGCTAGCCTCGCACAACGCACGGAGATTCTCAAAGGGCGCCGTGGGAGCAACGAGATTAGCGGGCGCCAAAAGGTAAGCATTCCCGAAAGGCCGTCCCAGAGCGTCGATCGCCTGGCGCACCACCTCCCGGACTTCCTGGGGAGTGTAATCATCGAGACGTTGATCGTCAATCGCCCCGGAAAACGAAATATGCCCTCCGAACTCTCGCGCCACCCGATTGATGTCCATGGCTCCTGGCTGCACGGGATCCAGAACGTCGACTCCAATCTCGATCAAATCGGGAATTATTCTCATGACATTTCCGCAGCTATGGAAGAAGACGTCCAGTCCACGGCGATGAATTTCGTCAAAAAGGCGCCGATAATGTGGCTTGAAAAACCTGCGCCACACCTCCGGTGAAATCATGAGTTCGGTCTGTGAACCCCAATCGTCACTATAGACAATACCGGCGACACTCGTCTTTCCCCACTCCTGAACCAGCCCCATCAAGTTTTCGGCAAGCGCCTCCAGGAGTCGGACGGCTTCACGCTCATAGAGGTAGAGGTCGGAAAAGGAATTCTCCATACCGCGCAAGCAATGCATCCGCTCAAACAGCCCAAGATGGATATTGGCCGCACAGTATTTACTCTCCCCGTGCATGGCGAGCACCTTCAAGGCGGCGTCTAACCTCCCGGGCGCATGGGGATCAGGAATACAATGAGCTAAGTAGTCGTCCAGTTGCGACCAGTCTTTAATGGGATAGTCCACGGTGCTGGCTCCGACCCCACCCACGGCGTGCCCCCAGCGGGTACCCCATTCATCGGTCCATTGCATGGATTCCATCTTGATCTGCAGTTCGTTGATGCGGTCTTTGCGATCGGGTGGTTGATAGCCAACCGAGTAATCGTAGGCTTGAACCCAGAGGACATCATCAGGAAACTCGCTAAAGAGGTCGGCCAAGTCCTCCCCATAGCGAAGAATCACGTCCACGGACAAGCGTCTTAACCGGGCGGGACAGCGTGGCGCCCCCCCTCGTCGGAGGGCCTTCCTGCACCACTCCTTAGTCGCCGGCATTGCTCCAAGTACAGCATTGACCCGATTATCAAAACGAGACAGAATTGCCTGCATCTCCTCCAGGGGCAGTGTGCGAAAATCTGCAACTTGCGAGCGGTCTTTAGTGCCTGTAATCGTCATTCGTGCATGCCTTTGAGCCATTCCCTCATTCCTCGATCGCTTACCTTAAGGTCGATCTTCAAAACAGCACCGGCAGCGTTTTCAGCATTCTGGAATTGGGTTTTTGCAGATCCCAATTCGGATTCTCCTCGACCCGGCGGATATTGGGCAGGCGCTCCATCACCGTCGAAAAAACAATCTGCCCCTCGGCGCGGGCGAGCGCGGCGCCGACGCAGAAGTGAATACCCACACCAAAAGCAATATGGCGATTCTTCTCTCGCCGAATGTCAAACCGGTCAGGATCAGTAAAGTAGGCGGGGTCGCGATTGGCCGCGTTGAGCATTTGAAAAACCATCTCTCCCTGGCGCAATTGTTTGCCGCCCATTTCCGCTTCCTGCTTCATCAAGCGCGGTTGGCGAGAGACGGGGCTTTCGTAGCGGAGCATCTCCTCGATGGCGGAAGTTAGAAGCGCAGGGTCATCTTGAAGAAGCTGCCATTGATCGGGGTGCCGCAGGAGGGTATAAATTCCGTTGCCGATCAGAGAGGTGGTGGTTTCATGGCCCGCCACCAGCAGGGTGATGCAGGAATTGACCAATTCCGTTTCCGAAAGCTTATCGCCCTCTGACCGGGCGGCGGCGAGTTCGCTCAGCAGATCTCCAGCCGGTTGACGCAGCTTCTCCCTGAGAAGCTCGCCTAGATAGGCGCGGATTTCTAGGATCGCCTTCTGCGATCGTCGAAGAGTTTCGACCGCAGGCTTGTTGACGCCCTGAAAGGCGATAATATCATCAGCCCAGACTTTGAAAAGCTTGACGTCGGACTTGGGCACGCCCATGATCTCCGACAGGACGGTGACGGGCAGGGGAATGGCCAGGTCCTTGATGAGGTCCATCCGTCCGCTCTGCTGCACGGCGTCCAGTAACTCATTCACAATCTCCTGGATGCGCGGCCGCATGGCTTCCACCACGCGGGGAGTGAAAGCTTTGGTGACCAGCCCCCGATAGCGCGTGTGATCGGGGGGGTCAGAATTAATCAGACTTTTCAGGCGGTAGTGGTCTACGAACGTTTTGAACTCGCTCCGCGATTCGGCAGGCAGGTAATCCACCGCCTTCGCCAAGCGTCCTTCGTTCGAGAAATGGCGCACGTCCTTGAACGTAACCACCATGTCATCGTATCGAGTCAGAATCCATCCGCCGATGGAATCACTCCAATGGACTGGATCCTCCTCGCGTAACTGACGGAGGAGCGGATAGGGGTCCTCCATGAATTCTTTGGAGACCAGCATTTCATCCAGCGCTTTTACAGAGATTGGAGTCATAAACCCATCCTCGTTTAAAGCCGATCGCTGATTTCCAAGACTATCACCGATAAAAGCGGTTTTGCACCGAAAATCGCGACTAGCCTGGATTCCCACGCCGACTCCCCACCTAAGAAAACGTGATCGGACGCGGTGACAGTCAGGCCTCCTATGCTCGGCCTCGACGAATCCGGGCAGACAAAAACTCTTGACATTTACTATGTTCGTGGCCTATTTTGCCGTGGGCGTAAACGGTCCATGAAGATTGGTGCAGGTTCTAACGCCGCAATCCTCTCCGATTTACCTTGCGAGAAGGCATGTGACATTCTTTGACAACTTCTCCAGGTATTCCTGGCCCTCAGGTTCCAGCAACTCATATGTCAGCGCCCGGCCGACCGGGACGCGCGCAGCTTCACTTGCTCGCCAACTCATTGCTATTTTGTTCCGCCCATCCGGGCGGGCCCACTCACCGCCCGAAAAAATCATGACACCAAGAGACTGTCGGGAGAGTTGCGGATCAAACATACACGGCGCGTATTCTTGAGCTCACTACTCGCGACTCCGGCGGCAGTCACCCTGGACTTGCCGCGGCTCGGGCTCTCCGCGTCGAGCCTTACGAGGAATTCTCGGTTCGCCGCACGCGGGTTGAATTTGCATGGTGACACGCAGTGAACGTCCTAACTCAAAAGGGGAAAGGTTTACGACGATGATGATCTCTAAGGTAGTAAGATTTTGTTTGATCATAACCATCGCTATCTTTGCTGCGGCATGGTGGGCTTATCCGCCAAAAACTGAAGCCGGCGCCCCCCAGGCGGTCCAAGGGAGTCCGGCCTTGAAGATCACTGTCGATGGTAGCGGAAAAGGGAGAATCTTTGAAGGAGTTGGAGGGTTAAGCGCCGGAGCGACTTCCCGATTTCTCATGGACTACCCTGAGCCGTATCGGAGCCAAATCCTCGATTATCTTTTCAAGCCTTTCTACGGCGCCAGCTTGCAGCACCTCAAAGTGGAGATCGGAGGCGACACCAACAGCACCTGGGGTTCCGAACCAAGCCACATGCATTCGCGCGATGACCAGAACTTTAACCGTGGCTACGAGTGGTGGCTGATGCAGGAGGCGCGAAAGAGAAATCCGAAGATTTTCATTGACATCCTGCCCTGGGGCGCCCCGGGCTGGATTGGGAACCACCACTATTATTCCCAGGACATGATTGACTATGACCTCAAGTTCATCAACGCCGCTCACGACGTCTATGGGGTCGGCATCGACTATGTGGGGATATGGAACGAAACCCGCTACGTCCGGGCGTGGATCAAGGCACTCAAGGAAGCCGTGGTCAGCAACAATGCCAGCCATGGCCTGAATACCAAGATTGTCGCCGCGGACTGGTTTGACTGGCAACTCGCCAACGAGATGAATGCGGATCCGGCACTCATGGCCGCGGTGGATGTGATCGGCGTGCATTATCCGAAAGATTACGCGAGCGGCGCGGAGGCTCGCAATCTCTCCCGCGACGGTAGCTACGTACCTTTATGGGATAGTGAAGACGCTTATTTAGTACACCCAGGTCCCCAGGCCGCCAACATGGCCAAGATGCTTAACAGAGCCTATGTCACTGGTAAAATGACGAAACTCACCCACTGCACGACGGTCACCGGTTTCCCTGCCTTTATCAATGACCGGGAAGGGTTCTTGGAGACCGCCTCACCCTGGTCAGGACATTACGACGTGCTGCCGTCGCTCTGGGCGACGGCTCACACGACCCAGTTTGTCCAGCCAGGCTGGCAGTATATTGACAGTGCTTCCGGCTATCTCCAAGATGCAGGCAAGAAAATGGTGGGCAGCTACGTCACCCTGAAGGCGCCCAATAACTCGGACTACAGCATGATCATTGAGACCGCGGATGCCACGGCGGACCAACCGCTTACGTTCCAAGTCACCAACGGTTTGTCCACCGGCGCGGTCCATGTCTGGCATTCCAACATCAAAGCGGGAACCTACTTTATTCAGGAGCCGGACCTTTCCAGTGGCGGCGCTTACCGCATGACCCTTCAGCCGGCCTCAATTTATTCCCTCACCACGACCACCGGTCAGCAGAAAGCGAACGCGGGGACTCCCCCTGCCAATTCGGTTTTTCCGTTTCCCTTTTCGAACGACTTTGAAAACGACGCTCTGGACAAGCCCCCGAAGTACTTTGTGGATCAGGAAGGCTCCTTCGAAGTGGCGAATTGTAGCGGAAGGCCTGGGAAGTGCATGGTTCAGATGGTGGATCAACCTCCCATCCAGTGGGGTGGACGAGTCAACACCCGCTTTCCCTTCACCTTCCTGGGCGACCAGAGAGTTTCGGAACACTGGATCGACTACCAGGTCAGTGTCGATGTGTTGATGGAGGAGGTTGGATCTGTTACGTTATGGGGCCATCTTGACCGCTTGGTTCCATGCCTGGAGGAGAAGCCGTCTTGCTGGGACATACTCAGCGTTCCCGATGGTTACGCACTCAATGTCGGTAGTGACGGATGGTGGGTTATGAACAACAGCTCCGATAAGGGCACCAGGGTTAAGGAACTCAAATCAGGTTATGTGCCCGATTGGCAGCCTAAGACTTGGCATAACCTGAAAATCGCGTTTCACGGTAATACCATCAGTGTCTTGATCGACGGAAAGCCGGTAATGACCAACTTCGTCGATTCGGGCAAGGCTCACGCGCATGGAATGGTGGCTTTTGGGACCGAGTGGAATAAAGTTCAGTTCGATAATTTCTGTATCGGCAATCAATGTCCTTGACCTGGATTTCGCGTGATTCAGTCAGCGCGGCCACACCCTCGGCTTGGGGGTGAAACAAGAGAGGCTTTGACAACGCCCTGCTCAGGGGATGGCAGCACGCTGTCAGTCCGACTTCCGGCAGGTCGAGAATCATCGAGCCCCGAATTCTCGTGTGACGATAGGAGGTGAGAGATGTGTCAAAGAATCTGCTTCGCGATGATTTTTGCTCTCGGCTATGTGTGGGTCGCAGTCATGATGGGATTCGCCTCAGAGCCCCTCACCATCACCTCACCGGACGGCAACATCTCAATTTCCTTCGAACTGAAGGCCGACCCCCAGCCCTATCTACCCGGAGAACGGGCCTATTACGGAGTTTCATACAAGGGGAGGCCCATACTAGGTGATTCACCCTTGGGCTTGGATTTCAAGGGCGCCCAACCCTTGGGCCAGGATTTTGAGATCATAGGCACAGATCGGCAATCGCAAGATTCCACATGGGAAAATCCACTGGGTGCAAAACGCATCGTGCCTGACCATTACAACCAGCTCACCGTCTCGCTGCGCGAACGCCATGTTCCCTCGCGCCGTCTGGATTTGATCTTCCGTGCCTACAACGAAGGTGTAGCTTTTCGTTACTTTTTGCCGAAGCAGGAAGGCCTTGACCTTTTCGTGATTTCGTCGGAGAACACGGGGTTTTATTTTACGGGGAATTCAACTGCCTATGCCCTCCGCCTGAACAGTTTCACGACTCCCTACGAGGCCCACTTTGATCCTGTGAAGCTGGACCAAATCAAGCCGGAGTCAATCATTGGATTGCCATTGCTGGTGGAGATTCCGCAGGGGCCCTGGGTGGCGCTGCTTGAAGCCGACCTTTCGGACTATGCGGGCATGTATATGAGCGGAGTCTCCGGCACGCCGAACGCCCTGGTATCGAAGCTCTCGCCGGTCCCGACCTACGATCCTTCTGCGATGGGGCCTTACGTTGACGTGGTCCGAGTGGAAAGCGACGTGGGAAGCACCTCCAGCCTGGTCAAGCAGAAGCTCATCCTTTCGCCCCCCGGAAAAGGCCAACAACTGCTTCCTCCACTCAGTGCCTGGGGCCAGGGACCCGGGTCAGAAGATGTTGTGGTAGGAAGAACTCCCAAGGCTACTCCCTGGCGCGTGATGCTCATTAATCCCCGCGCGGGCGGCTTGATTGAAAGCAACTACCTGATCCTGAATCTGAACCCTCCCAGTGTTTTGGCCGACACGACTTGGATTCAGCCTGGAAAGGCCGCCTGGGACTGGTGGTCGGGCCGCTACGCGCGGAACGTGAATTTTGAGCCCGGCATGAATACGGCAACGATGATGCATTATATTGATTTCGCCGCCGAGCATCATCTCGAATATATGATGATTGATGGGAATTGGTCTCCGTTCACCGATATCACCCGGTCAATCCCGGAAATCGATCTCCCCACAATTCTCGCGCACGCCCAAAGCAAGGGCGTCAAAGTGCTCCTTTGGATGTTGTGGACCACGCTGAGAGAGCAAGTTGATGTAGCGTTCCCTCTCTATGAAAAGTGGGGCGTGGCCGGAGTGAAGGTCGACTTCATGGATCGCGATGATCAGGAGATGGTGAACTGGTACGAGGAAATTAGCCGCAAGGCGGCCGAACATCACCTGGTTGTGGACTTTCACGGCGCCTTTAAGCCCACGGGCCTGCGCCGCACCTATCCGAACGTGTTGAATCGTGAAGGCGTCATGGGCTTGGAGTATAACAAGGCAGGCTACCTGGCCACGCCGGAGCATGCCGTGACCATTCCGTTTACTCGCATGCTGGCAGGCCCGATGGATAACACCCCGGGATCCTTTCACAATGCCACGCGTGACCAGTTCAAGCCGAGAGTGATTGAACCCATGTCTCAGGGCACACGCGCTTCGCAACTGGCCATGTACGTCGTTTACGAGATGCCCCTGGCCATGCTCGCGGACTACCCGGAGGCCTACGAGGGACTGCCGGAATTCGAGTTCATCGAGCGAGTGCCCACCGTCTGGGACGATACGAAGGTTCTGAACGGAGAACCGGCCGAGTTTGTAACCATTGCCCGGCAGCATGGCGACGCGTGGTACGTGGGAAGCATCACGAACTGGGATGCCCGCGATTTGGAAATACCCATGAGCTTCCTGGGTAAGAGGAAATATCAGGCGCAGATCTTCGCCGACGGCGTAGACGCGGACAAGACCCCCACCAGCGTAACCGTGACTAAGAAGCTTGTCAGCGGCCGTGACACGCTCCAACTGCACCTGGCCCCCGGCGGCGGATCGGCAGTCATTTTAACCCCCGCAGTTCACTGAGCATCAAGCTTCGGGGGAGCAAGTTCAAACATCGAGTCAGGCACTAACTTAAGCACCGAGGAAGAGGTGAACTGTTGGCGGAACACTTGGGCGGTTTAGCACTGGTTATGGCGGCGGGTCTGTGCAACGCTTCCTTCGCGATCCCGATGCGCTACAACCACCACTGGAAGTGGGAGAACACCTGGCTGACCTTCAGTGTGTGGTCTTTATTAATCCTTCCCTGGCTCCTGGTCGCTTTGCTCATTTCGCACCTGGGCGAAGTCCTCAGCTCACTTGCCATCGGGGACGTGGCGCCGGCCTGGTTGTTTGGTTTTCTCTGGGGGATTGCGCAGGCCACGTTTGGATTGTCCATCGAGCTTCTGGGTGTTTCGGTAGCCATCCCGGTGGTGTCCGCTATTGCCATTATTCTTGGAGCTTTTGTTCCGGTTGCGGCGCAAAATCCCCAAGCGCTGGCGGGACAGTTAGGCCTATTGCTGGTGATCAGTTCTGCTTTCCTGATCGCGGGACTCGTGTTCTATGCCCGTGCTTCCCAAATGCGGGAAAGGACATCCGTAATCAAGAAGTCGACCGTAGGCCTGCTCCTGGCTATTTTCACCGGGATCTTTGGTGGGGCAACCAATATTGGATTCGCCCTGAGCGGCCGAATCGTGCAGCGGTCCGAAGCATTCGGGAACGGCCCTCGTGCTTCAACCTATCTGGTGTGGGCGGTGCTTCTGGCGGCGGGGTTCATTCCCAACTTCCTATATTGCCTCTACCTGATTCGCAAGAACAAGACGGCCGCGGTTTTCACCTCGGGCGGCTCCTTGCCTGACTGCTTGCGCTCAACGCTTATGGCGGTCTTCTGGATTCTGGGGACGACTCTGTACGGACTCTCCACCACTTATATGGGCAAGTTCGGAACCTCCGTCGGGTATCTGCTCTATGGCTCGTTCACGATCTTGTTTGCCAACGTCCTCGGTTGGAAAGCGGGCGAATGGGTGGGGGCATCCCCCCAGAGTCAGAAATGGTTCTGGGTCGGCATGGCGCTCGTGCTGGGGAGCGTTGCGACTCTGGGACTTAAGCTGATATGAAAAGAGTGTTCCCTTGGACTTGCGGGTCTCGAATTCTTTATTCGCGTTTCAGTACCGGCCACAATTGCCCACGGTTTCGTACATGGCCAGGACGTTCTCAATCGGGACGCGCGCCTGCACGTTGTGAATCGAGTTGAAGACGTAGCCTCCACCCTTCCCGAAGATCTTTAGACGCGAACTCACCTCATTGCGAACATCTTCGACCGTGCCGAACGGCAGCGTTTTCTGGGTGTCGACGCCGCCGCCCCAGAAGGTCACGCGATCTCCGAACTCCTGCTTTAGTTCCTCCGGCGCCATGCAAGCGGCGGAGCACTGCACGGGGTTGAGAATGTCAAAGCCGGCGGCAATAAAATCGGGGATCAAGGCGCGGACCGATCCGCACGAGTGAATGAAGGTCTTCCACGTCGTGTTCTTGTGTACCCAGTCATTCACCGCCTTATTGAAGGGCTGGTAAAGGTCGCGATAAGTCTTGGGCGAGATAAACGGACCGTTCTGTTGGCCGAAGTCCGTCCCCGAAAGCCCGACCGCCGTAACGCGCTCCCCCACGGCTGAATGGATCTTCTCGAGATTCTTAATGCCGATTTCGCACTGGTACTCGAAAATCTTGTAGACGAAGTCGCGGCGCGTCACGGTGCTGACGTACCACTCCTCAACGTCACGGATACCCTTGGGGTGTTTCAGCCAGGGGCACGGAACCAGCGCAATGTCGCCGAAAGCCGTCCCTCCGAACGTTGCCAGCACGGCCTTGTCGGTTTCGGTCCAAATCCTTTCCGCCTCGCGCCCCAAGTACGCCAAGTCTTCGGCGGAAATGGGTGCGAACTCCTCCAGGTTATCTTCGAGCTTCAGATGGTCGTCATCCAGCGGAAGTTGGCGGGGAACCGAGTCAAAATAGAATCCGCCATTGGGCATACGGCCACTGGGGGGAACGGACTTGTCTCCCCCGGGATACATCAGGATGTCGCCGTTCTCGTCCGGATCGGTGTTGAAGCCTTCCGGGACGAGCACCGGCGTTCCGCCAAAGGTCGTCCAGGGTTTCCATCCTTGGTTCCTGAAACCGAATATCGTGGAGGTAGTTCCGAGGCCGATCACGTCGACGCCCAGGGCGTTCCTCAGATCAGGTTTGATTTCCCCCAGCATCTGCATGGGTTCCACCACTCTTATCGGAGTGCCGGGCACGTCCAGGCCCAGCGCCTGGCGAAGTTTGTAAACTGTGTCGACCTGCATCCCCGTCTGTGCGCACCCGCCGAGGTCTAACGGCACGCGGTCAGCTTCCTGATGGTTCAAGGCGCGATTGACGCGTTGGCGTGAAGTCAGCATAGGATTCCTCCGAGGGAGCAGGCAGTACGCCGGAATTTCCATTTTGGGTTTTCCGGCGGGCAGTACTATACACCAAACCGAAGCGCGAAGGGCTGGCCGAGCCCGACTCTCGGTCCAGGCAGAAGCTGCACGCCCCAGACCAGCCCGTCATGCTCTTCATTGTTTCAAGCTGGACGTCGTGGATTGCAGATCCGAGCGGACCTAGGAATGTTCCGTCCTTACACGCTCAGCACGGGAATCGGCACCGCGCAAATGATCCCGTAGCCGTTGGTCCGCAGGTGCCCAGCATAAGGGTAGCACCCGGTAACCAGCAAATCCGCCCTCGTCTGCTTCGCAGCTTGGCTCAGAACCTTGGGCACGTCCCCACTGCCAATAAACACATCTGCCTTGATGCCCGTGTCTTGCTGGAGCTTTGCCATCTGCTCGGAGGCGTTGCCAACGAGCTCCTCTTTCCACTCTTGATTGACGTAGGTGCCGCCGGGCCCCCAAAACTCCACACTGACAGTGACGTTAGCGAGCGTAAGACGAGCACCAAATTCGGCGGCCATTTGGGCGCCCCACGAAACGGCTATGTCAGCGCGGGGGCCGAATTCGACCGCGCACAGGACGTTGCGAATCGCAAACTCCTGCCCGGGCCCTCCTTCCACGTGCGCACCGGTCCATACCGGGCACTCGGTCCCGTGTAACACTTTTGCGGTCACTGAGCCCAAAAGAAACTGGTAGAACGTGGAGCCATATGACGGCATCATGATCAGGTCGGCCTTTTCATCCTGAGCAGTCTGCACAATTGCCATGGCCGCGTCGCCTTCAACCACCTTGCGCTGAATCGTAAGGCCATCAAGCTCCGGCCCGAGAGACTGGTCCTGCTGTTTCTGGGCCTCTCCCTTGATCACCGCGAGCAAGTCCCATTCAGCCAGCTCGCGGCGGTCCTCCGGAACACCAGCGGCATGGCTCTGCGCTGTCATGACGTGCAGCATCACGATCTCAGCATTGAAATGGCGCGCCAAGGTGGCAGCTTGATGAATCACACCCAGCGAAGCAATCGGGATATCCACCGGCAAAAGAATCTTCTTGATATTCAGCATCGCGCCAAAGCCCTTGAGTAAAGATACCCCTTACCATCATGCTTCGTTGGAATTTCCGACTTGGATTTCTGACTCGCGCCCATCGTATGCTTCTCCTGCCTTGGGACACCACCCATCTACCCGAAACGCGCTTTTGGCGTTCCGGCGCCTGAGAGTATACACCCGGTCACTTCGCGAGCAGCTTGCGGATAGCTTTCAATTCCCGCCGGCGTTTCGGGGTGGTCTTGGGATAAGCCATCTTAAGTTCATTGAGCGTATCCAGGACAATCTGGGAGACAATCAGCCGGGCATTGTCCTTATCATCGGCGGCGAGCATCGTTCGCCCTTGTCGCTGGTCACTTGTCACTCGTCGCCACGACCAGTCTTCTGGCGTCATCACCAGCCCCTTTCGTCCGGGATTCGACCATTCCAGCAGGCTATGCCTCCGGCATCCAGGGAAGAACCCACGGTCAGCTAACCACCGACCGTGGCCACTAATGAAATCATCGGCGCGCCATGGGATTTTGGCGACGCACTGGCTAAACTTCCTGAGAAGGTGCTGATCCCACGCGTGGGTCGCCATCCAACACAGTACGCACCATGCGTACTACGGCACTTGGAGTAAAGGGCTTCTGAAGAAAGTTTGTGCCTGCCTCGAGGAGACCATGGTGAACGATGGCGTTATCCGTATAGCCTGATATATATAAGATTTTCACTTCGGGGCGCTGAGCTGACACTCGTTCCGCTAATTGCTTCCCGCTCATCTCCGGCATGATCACATCTGTCACCAGCAAGTGGATGGGGTCTTTATGCTCATCACAAATTACGAGAGCCTCCGCGCCATGGCGCGCTTCGAGCACACGGTAGCCGTTCGATTCCAAAACCCTGCGAACAAGCACGCGGACCGCCGCCTCGTCCTCAACCACCAGCACGGTTTCCGAACCCTGGCATGAAACTGTCTGGGCCATCGCTGGTTCAGCCTGCTCAAGGGCTTCTTCTACTCGAGGCAGATAAATCTTAAAGGTCGTGCCACGACCCAACTCGCTGTAAACGCAAATGTGACCTCCGGCCTGCTTGACGATGCCGAAGACCGTGGAAAGACCCAATCCAGTTCCTTTACCAAGCCCTTTCGTCGTAAAAAAGGGTTCGTAAATGCGGGTTTGAGTTGGGGCGTCCATTCCCACACCCGTATCACTGACTGCGAGCAT
>Ga0209039_10001634_pt1 | contig 20469 bp, 14 predicted proteins | sample BogFormECP12_OM1_FD_188238 | JGI IMG/M metagenome (GOLD analysis project Ga0209039, IMG submission 188238) | Bog forest soil microbial communities from Calvert Island, British Columbia, Canada - ECP12_OM1 (SPAdes) (version 2) | ecosystem: Environmental > Aquatic > Freshwater > Wetlands > Bog ...
ATCAGGAGGGGAGTTCGTAAAAGCTCCCCTCCTCAGTTGAGGAGGGGTGGCGCGCTGCGCCGGGGTGGTGCTGCCGGTTTCCTTTTCCAGCGCCATGCAATAATTCAGCACCGACGAATGTTCCACCTGGGACGTGACGATGTGCCGCTTGGCGGGGTTGGCCTTTAGGGCCGCGGCGATGGCGGTGTTGTTGCTCTCCGTCGCGCAGGAGGTAAAAATCACGTCCCGCGGGGGCGCTCCAATGAGCTCCGCCACCTGTTCGCGGGCCGTTTCGACGACCGACTTGAGTTTCGCCCCGAATTTGTAAGCGCTCGACGGATTCCCCCATTCCGTCGTGAGGTACGGCATCATGGCTTCGAGCACTTCTGGCAGAATGGGCGTGGTCGCGTTGTGGTCGAGGTAGATCACGAAGCTTATCGTACTCACGGGACAAGGAGAGTGCAAGAATCATCAATTCGACTGGCGACCGAAGCGTGCCCCCCAAACCGCTTAGCGCGGACCCTACCTCGTGGTCTGGGCTACGCTTACTGGGGGATGCACACCAGCCGCCGGCAGGCCATGCCGAAAGCGCCTCGCAGCGTGTTGCTCTGGTTGAGGGCGGGGAGCTTCAGCACCTGCCGGGGAACAATCCGCAAGCGCACGGGAAGAAACGCAAAGCGGGCCGTGGCGTGGCTCACATCCATGATCGAGCTTCCATGAGGGTAGCAGTTCAGCCGTGGCGATTATCGCACAAAACGATGAATGATGGACCGGAGCCACGTTTACGGACATTGACTGGGGCGCTAGGAGGATTCTACTGGTTGGCGGGGCTCGTACTCAATTTGTTACTGAGCGCGCGGGCCAAGGCGGTTAGGGCCGTGGCGATTTCCGGCGAGTCCTCGAACGCCACAAGGCGAACAAAATACGGTCCCTGGCGAAACGTCAAGCTGCCTTTGGCGTGGCGGCAGGCGTCGCCCAAGGTGAGGGGTTGGCTTCCTTCCGCCGACTCGGAATCGTAGATTTTCCGCGCCCCCGCAGCATTACCCATCACGTACACGTCGACGGTAGCATCAGTTCTGCCATTGAACCGGTAGTCGCTGGTGAGCGTCTTTACCACGCCCGCTTGCACATACTTCTCCGCGTCGCCATCGATATATTCAAACAAATGGCTGGCTTCGAAAGTGCGCGTCTCGCTGGATTTCACCCAACCCGGCACCGAGTTGCTGGCCGGATAGAAGTCGATAGCGGTGGAAGGCGCCTGGGAACGGCATCCCACCAGGAGAGCGGCCAGGATAACCGCTACAGCGTAGCCGCAGGGCCGCCACCAAGACGCACTTCTCCGTGTTCTCCGTGCCTCCAAAGCTTTCACACAGAGATCACAGAGCCTCTCAGTGGCCTCTGTGTCGAGGCTTTTTAAAGCACAGAGAACGCTGAGACACCTCTGACGCCAGGAGAATCCTTCGTGCGCAGAGAAGAAAAAATTCATAAATTTGGCTTCGGACCTCGGACTTCGGACCTCGGACCGCCTTCCTGCCGGTTCAGCAAAATCTGGTTGGTTTTCGAGCGGCTCTCGCCGATGCTGGTGACGTAGATGGCAGGCTGGTCTTTGACTGGGCAGGCGAACTCGCACGCGCCGCATCCCACGCAGCGGTCAGGATCGACGTAGGGCTGGCGAATTTGTTTCACGCTCCCCAGGGGATCCGTCACCTCAATAGGACGCAGGTAGATGGCCTTGGGGGACGTGGGGCACCACTCCTCGCACACAATGCATTCAGTGGCCATGGCCCAAGGTAGGCATCGTCCGCGGTCGTAGAAAGCCGTGCCGAGACGGATGGGTTTGGCGTCCTTGGCAGCGCTCGAGGGCAGCCAGGCTTTCTCCGCTTGGGTGATTTCCCAGATGGCGCCTGTAGGGCAGACTTCGCCACAGAGCACGCAACTGGGTTCGCAGTAGCCGATACGTGGCGCGAGCACGGGCGTCCACAAACCTTCCAAACCTGCTTCCAGCAACGCCGGGTGCAAAGCGTTGTTGGGGCATACCTTCATGCACTCGCCGCAGCGAATGCAGCGCGCCAGAAAGCTCCTCTCGTCCAGCGCCCCGGGCGGCCGAATCAGACGCGGATCTTTTGCCGCCGCAAATCCCGGGCCCGAGCGCAGAATCGGCAACAGCGCAGCGCCCGCCGCCACGCCGGTCAGCGCGCGACGACGCTGCAAATTGGGGCTATCGATACTGGTGGGCGTTGCGGGAAAGAACTTGAAACGGATTCCACTTTCCGGACATTCGCCCACGCAGTTGAAGCAGAGATGGCACTCTGCTTTGCGCCACTTGGCGTTGGGTTGGGGATCGTCCCCTCCCTGGCAGTCCAGGAGGCAGCGATTGCAGTCGTCGCAATGGTCGGGGAGCTTTTCCAGACCCAGAATCGACCAGCGCGAAACGATTCCCAGCAGTGCGCCCAGGGGGCACAGGGCCCGGCACCAGAAACGCGTGATTCGCAGGTTGAGCACGAGGATGGCAATGAAAATCGCTCCCAGGAAAAAGGCCTGGCGATAGTGCGGCTGCCGGAAGCTGAGCAGGGTTTCATTCAGGACGAGTTGGGCAATGTAACCGATGGTCCGCAATGGCGCAACCGACGAATGATGCAGCGCGCCCAGCGCGGCGTCGAGCGCGTAGTTCATCGCCGGGAATAAGGATGTTCCCATCGACCGCACGGTCAGCGAGATGGGGTCCAGGATTCCGATGAGCGAGCCACCGAAGAGCGCCGAGCCCAGGCCGGCAATCAGAAGATAGTACTTCAGGGTCTGCCATTGCTTGTAGCGGTTCCGCTCGAGGCGCTCCGGCCCGCGCTTGCGCTCAGATTTCCAACTGCTGAAGAAATGATTCAGCGTTCCCAGCGGGCAAATCCATCCGCAGAAGAATCGGCCCAGGAAGAAAGTGGGAATCAGAATCACCAGGCTCCAAAGGAGTCCGCGGTAGAGCGCGTGGTTGGCTAGGACGCTGGTGAGGGCCGTTAGGGGGTCAAACTGGAGGAAGAAGCTGACAGGGTAGGGAAGGCGCGCTCCGTCGCGCACGGCACGCAGCGAGCTGAAGCTTTCCGTCTTCATCATCAGAAGGAGAAAGAGCAGCAGAAACAGGATCTGCGATAGCCGGCGGGGCTGGGGAAGCTTTTGTTGAGTCATGGCACGGCTTTCTTGCCGTAAAGGGAATGCTCCAGCTCGGCGGGGTTATCGAGGTCAATGAAAACCAGATGGGGCCGCGCGTGGTCACATCCCGGGTTGATGACGGTGGTCGCGCCGATGCGGTCGAAGAATGTTCCGGAAAGTTTGGGGCTTTCGTGGATGTGTCCGTGCAGCGTCAGGTGGGGCTGGTTCTTCTCAATCCAACTTCGCACGGCTTTGCTGCCGATGTGGCGGCCATCGAAAAGCACATCGCAGCGCGTGTTGAACGGCGGGGTGTGAATGACCGCCACCGTGTGCGCGGGGTCCTTAACGTGGAGCTGCCGGAGTTCCTGCTCGATGCTGGGCACGGAATCCAGGTAAGACAGGAAATCCTCGATCACCATGAAACCGCGCGGCGTCCCCATAATGCAACGATAGGAATATGATTCGGAATCCATCTCCGGCCCGGAATCCCAGCGTTCAAAATCCTTCAAATGAAAGGGGGTGGGTGGCACATAGGAAAGGCCCATCAGGGTGTAGGCGCCCAAGGTTCGGGTTTCCTGATGCAGATTTTCGATGAGATCATTCATCTCGAGTTCTTCCAGCGCCGGCAGAACGGTTTGGCAGTCGTCGTTGCCTGGAATGGCAAAGATGCGCAGGGGGGGATGCGCCTGTTTCCAATCTCCCAGGAGCGGGGACAGACGATAGAGAATGAACTCCGGTTGCTCGATCGGCAGGCGGCGAGAAGCTCCCGTAGGCGTGCCGGGACAGAGATCTCCGCCGAAAATCAAAGCGTCCGCACGGGTACGAATTGCCGCTTCCCCCGCCGCGCGGTAAAAGTCGAGGTCACCGTGTAAGTCGGACGTGTAAACGATTAGCGTCATACGGTAGACGGCATACAGGATACTGGGGTCAGCAGACCTGTGGTCCCCAAACTATCCAGGACGGCTGACTTCGTTTTTTACTGCGCTGTGTGCAGTCTTGTTTCAAGGGAGCGCACGAGGCCGAACAGCATTTTGCTAACGCTTTCAGCTCTTTCGGTTATCCCCTCCTCGCCATTCCGGTATCCCAAATCGTGACAGAGGACGACGTAGTAGCGCAATTCCTCAAGTGATGCCTGAGCGATATTGTAGAAACGGCTTTTGTCTGCCTGGCCGCGTCTCTTGAATCCCTCTGCGATATTGGCAGGGACTGAAACCGCTGCACGGCGCATCTGCGAGACCAAGCCGAACTTCTCTTCCGTTGGGAATCCTTGGGTATACCTATAGATGTTGAGCACCAATTGGTGTGCAGCCTGCCAGACGTCCAACTGCTCAAATCGCTCGATGGACATGGTGCACCCCGCATACTGCATACCGGATACGGCATACCGCACTGCGCTTGCTCCCCCGTATACCGTATGCCGCCTACTGCTCCGTATGCCGTCTACTGTCTACTGCCTGCCATCGCATACGAGCTCAGCACCTTGACGTAGTTCGCCCTCTGGAAGGCGGAGGGGTCAGCCACGGCGCGCTGGCTCATGCTCCCTTGCATCTGGTGGATGGACTCGTATTCGTGTTCTTCCATCCATTTCAGAAGTTCGGTCCGCACGGTTGCCAGGTGGCCGATGCCGTTCCTGAGCAATGCCGAGGTCATCATGGCCACGCGCGCTCCGGCCATCATCGACTTCAGCACGTCCAGGCCGGTGTGCACACCACCGGTGATCGCCAGGTCCGCCTGGATTTTCCCGTAAAGAACCGCCACCCAATTGAGGCGCAGCAGCAATTCGTGCGGCGTGCTCAGGATGAGGTTGGGAACAACTTCCAGGGTTTCCAAGTCGAAGTCCGGCTGATAGAAGCGGTTGAACAGAACCAGCGCATTCGCGCCAGCCTGGTCCAGGCGCTTGGCAGTGTTGGGCAGTGAGCTGAAGTAGGGGCCGATTTTCAGGGCCACGGGAATGCGGACACTGGCTTTTACCTTTGAGACCAAGTCAACGTACATCTGCTCGACTTGGCCGCCGCTCATTTCGGCGTTGGTGGGAATGAAGTAGATATTGAGTTCCAGGGCATCGGCGCCGGCTTCCTCGATCTTCTTCGCGTACCCCACCCAGCCGCCCGCGGAAGTTCCGTTCAGGCTGCCGATGATGGGGACTTTTACGGCTTGCTTGGCGCGACGCACGTGCTCGAGATAGCCGTCGGGGCCCAAGTGGTACCCCGTCATGTTGGGAATGTACGTCAACGACTCTGCAAAGCTTTCTGTTCCCTGCGACAGGAAGTGATCCAGCGTATTACTTTCCACTTGAATCTGCTCCTCGAACAGGGAGGGGAGCACGACCGCGGAGGCTCCGGTGTCTTCCATGCGCCGGATATTGCCAAGGTCTTCCGAAAGTGGCGAAGCGGAAACAACGAGCGGGTTCTTCAGGGTCAAGCCCAGGTATTTCGTAGTCAGGTCGATCATTTACTTTACCTCCTTCGGAGCGCCGTTCATCGGCATGGCGGCCAAGTTCTGGTAGTCCCTCCAGCGGTCGCGGACGTCTTCCTCCGCGAGCTTCAGCAGACGCTTGGCGGCTTCCGGATCGCTGTGGGTGAGCATCGTGTAACGGGTTTCGTTGTAGATGTATTTCTCGAGCGGTAGCGAAGGCGCCCGGGAATCCAACTGCATAGGATTCTTGCCCAGCTTCGCCAAGTCTGGATTATAGCGGTAAAGCGGCCAGTACCCGGAAAGCACCGCGGCTTTCTGCTGATCCATTCCGTGCACCAAATCGTAGCCGTGGGCGATGCAATGGCTGTAAGCGATGATGATGGACGGCCCATTATAGGCGTCGGCTTCCAGGAACGCCTTCAGGGTTTGCATGTCGCTCGAGCCCATGGCCACCTGCGCCACATAAACGTTGCCGTAGCTGATGGCCATCATGCCCAGATCCTTCTTGGGCCGCGGCTTTCCACCCGCGGCGAACTTGGCCACGGCGCCGCGCGGTGTAGCCTTCGACATCTGCCCGCCGGTGTTGGAGTAAACCTCGGTATCGAGTACCAGGACGTTCACGTTGCGGCCGCTGGCCAGCACGTGGTCAAGCCCGCCGTACCCGATGTCGTAAGCCCAGCCGTCCCCGCCGAAGGCCCAGACGCTCTTCTTGACCAGCGTATCGGCAACGTTCATGAGGTCGCGCGCTTCGAGCGTCGATATTCCGGCCAGCTTGGCCTTCAGGGCGTGAACACGCTCCCGCTGCTCGCGAATGCCGGCCTCGGTGGATTGATCGGCGTTGAGCAGGGCTTGCACAAGTTCGTCGCCCAGGCTCGGCGCGAGCCTTTTGACAAGTTCCCGCGCGTACTGGGTTTGCTGGTCGACCGCCAGACGCATGCCCAGCGCGAATTCCGCGTTGTCTTCAAACAGCGAGTTCGACCAGGTGGGGCCGCGGCCTTCGTGGTTGACGGCGTAGGGCGTGGTGGGCAGGTTGCCGCCGTAAATCGACGAGCAGCCCGTGGCGTTGCCAATCAACGCGCGATCGCCGAACAACTGCGTCATCAGCTTGATGTACGGCGTTTCGCCGCAACCCGCGCAGGCGCCGGAGAACTCGAACAGGGGTTGCAGCAACTGGACGTCTTTCACTTGGCCCAGGCTGAGCGTGCGGCGGTCGGCTTCCGGAATCTCCAGGAAGAAATCCCAATTGTGGCGCTCGGCCTCGCGCAGCGGCACCTGGTCCGCCATGTTGATGGCCTTGTGCTTGGCCTCACTCTTGGACTTGGCCGGGCAGATTTCCACGCACAGCGCGCAGCCGGTGCAATCCTCCGGCGCCACTTGCAGCGTGTATTTCATCTCCTTGAATTCTTTCCAGCGCGCCGCTGCCGACTTGAAGGTGGCGGGAGCTTTTCCCCGCAGCGCGGGATCATAAATCTTGGCCCGGATTACCGCGTGCGGGCACACCAGCACGCACTTGCCGCACTGGATGCAGAGATCCTCGTCCCAGACGGGAATTTCCAGCGCGATGTTGCGCTTTTCCCACTGCGCGGTGGCGGTGGGGAAGGTCCCGTCGTTGGGCATGGCGCTGACCGGCAGGGAATCGCCTTCGCCCTCGATAATCCTGGCCAGCACGTCGCGCACGAACGCGGGCGCCTGCGACGGTACCGTTGGGCGCATGTCAAACTTACTGCTGATTTCCGCCGGAACCTTGACCTCGTGGAGATGATCGAGCGAAGCATCCACCGCCGCGAAGTTCTTCTGCACCACGGATTCACCGCGCCGGCCGTAGGTTTTCTCAATGGCGTGCTTGATGGCGGCAATGGCTTCCTCACGCGGCAGCACTCCGCTGATGGCGAAGAAGCACGTTTGCATCACGGTGTTGATGCGGCCGCCCATGCCGGCAGTGCGCGCCACCTCGATGGCGTCGATCACGAAAAAGCGCAGCTTCTTCTCGATGATCTGCCGCTGGGTGGTGCGAGGCATCATGTCCCAGACCTCGTCCGGTCCATAGGGGCTGTTGAGCAGGAACACGGCGCCGGGTTCGGCAGCCTTGAGCACATCATAGCGCTCCAGGAACGTGAACTGGTGGCAAGCCACGAAATTCGCCTGGGTGATCAGGTAGGTGGAGTGGATCGGCTTGGGGCCGAAGCGCAGGTGGGAAATGGTGATGGAGCCGGACTTCTTGGAGTCGTAGACGAAGTAGCCCTGCGCGTAATTGTCGGTATCTTCACCGATGATCTTGATGGAGTTCTTGTTGGCGCCCACCGTGCCATCGGAGCCCAGCCCGTAAAAGATGGCGCGTACGGTCTTGGGGTCTTCGGTGGAGAACGTGGAGTCCACTTCCAGGCTGGTGTGCGTGACGTCGTCGACAATGCCCACGGTGAAGTGGTTGCGAGGCGCGGGCTTCCGCATTTCATCGAACACGGCCTTCACCATGGCGGGAGTGAATTCCTTGGAAGACAGCCCGTAGCGCCCACCGATAATGCGGGGGAAGCTCGTGAACGGCGCTTTGCCTGCGGACAATCCTTCGCTAATCGCGGTGATGACATCAACGTAGAGAGGCTCGCCGGCGGCGCCCGCTTCCTTGGTGCGATCGAGCACGGCCAGGTTCTTCGTAGTTTTGGGGAGGGCGGCAAGGAAATGTTCAATCGAGAAGGGCCGATAGAGACGGACCTTGAGTACGCCCACCTTTTCGCCGCGCTCCCTGAGGTACTCCACGGTTTCATGCGCAGCTTCGGCCCCGGAGCCCATCATGATGATCACGCGCTCCGCATCCGGGGCGCCCTCGTAGTCAAACAGATGATATTGGCGGCCCACCACGCTCGCAAACTTGTCCATGACGTTCTGGACGGTCGCCGGGCAAGCCAGATAAAAGGGATTTACGGTCTCGCGGGCCTGGAAGAAAACGTCGGGGTTCTGCGCCGTGCCGCGGAGGACCGGATGGTCCGGAGAAAGGGCGCGCTTGCGGTGCGCTTCCACCAGGTCGGCGGGGATCAGCGCACGCAGATCGTCGTCCGTCAATTCTTCCACCTTGCCGACCTCGTGAGAGGTGCGGAAGCCGTCGAAGAAATGCAGGAAGGGAATGCGCGACTGGAGCGCGGCGGCCTGGGCGATGAGGGCAAAGTCCATCACTTCCTGGACGGAATTCGAGGCCAGCAGGCCGAAGCCCGTGGAGCGCGTCGCCATGACGTCGCTGTGGTCGCCGAAAATCGAGAGGGCGTGCGCGGCCAAGGTGCGCGCCGTGACGTGCAATACCGTTGCTGTCAGTTCTCCGGCGATTTTGAACATGTTGGGAATCATCAGTAGCAGGCCCTGCGAGGCCGTAAAGGTGACGCCCAGCGATCCGGCCTGAAGCGCGCCATGCAGCGCACCCGCAGCGCCTCCTTCGCTCTGCATCTCGATCACGTGCGGGACCGTGCCCCAGATGTTGGGTTGGATCTCCGCCGACCACTGATCCGCCCACTCTCCCATGGGAGAAGAAGGCGTGATGGGATAAATGGCAATTATTTCATTGATGCGGTAAGCGACGCGGGCAGCCGCCTCGTTCCCGTCAATGGTTACCTTGCTTCTAGTCATCTTTTCACTCCGTCAATCAGATAGTATTTGTTCAAAATTCGTGCAACGAAAACTTGTCTCAATCCGGGCCAAACCCAAGAAGAATTCTTCTTCCCTCTCCCCCAAGGGGGCGAGGGTAGTAGAATCAGAACAGCCCTGCAGCCGGTGTAGCGCCTACAAAACAGGTCCGCGCTACTCTTTATAGAGCGCCGCCACCGCACGCCAGGCGGCGGCCGATCTCGAGTGCCGCGGCCGATTCCGCCCGGCGCTCCGTGGGTTCGAGCGCCAGTACGGCTTCCCAAGCCTCCGTCGGCAGCAACGGGTTTTTCTCCAGCCAGGCGGCAATCGCGGACAGTGCGGCGCGCTTGGGATTGGCCTCGCGGCGGAGCGGGAGCCGGATCACGCATCCCCTCGTCGGGGTCGCCTCGATTTGTGAGTCCAACAGCAGGAGCGTTTCCTCCCCACACGCTGCCACCGTCCCGTTGGCTTCGAGTTCCACCCAGCCATCTTCACTGACCACCAGGACCACGTCCGGGCTTTCCATCCCCGTGTACTCGATGGGCTTGGGGCTCAAGCAGATCTCCGAAAGGGAGAATCCCGAACCCTGCGTGACCGGGTTGTCATTTTTCTGTGTAGAATAGAGCCCGGCGGCGAGGGCAGCGCGGCAGAACAACGCGGCGGCGGATTGAACGCGTTCACCTGCCGTTCCCGCTATTACCAGTCGAATTTCGTCCGCCAGCCTAGCTAGGGTGTTGAGACGGGGAACCGCCGGTTTGGCGCGCTTCGGCCGGGGCGATTCCATTCCGTGACGGTAGAGGTCGCGGAAGGTCGGCCGTTCCATCTCGATTTGCACCTCGCCGAGGGCATATCCCTGGCGCCGGACGATCTCCTCGAGGGAAGCGCCGCTGACTTGGTTCCAACGCGTACCGTAGGCCGTGCAAAGCTCCACGATCTCCACCACCGAGAATCCCGGAAAATTGAGGGCGTCAGCGATGGTGCTCTCTAATTCTTGGCTGGTGGCAAGCTGGCGCGCCAGAAACGTGGCGTGGGCGGTACGCAACAACGAGAGTAGATCCAACGGCGGGGTCCAATTGCCGTACGGCGTGGTGGCAGTGATCCAGTTCAAGGGGCTCAGCGCGGAGTGTTGCCCGCCGGTCATTCCGAACAGAAAATTGTTGTGAACCAACACCGTGATATCGACATTCAGTTGCGCGGCGTGGACCAAGTGCAGCAACCCGATCGTCGCACCTCCATCGCCGATCATGACGATGGGTTTCAGGCCCTGGGGTTCCAGAATGGCGTCAGCCAGAGCCATGCCGGTGGCGAACGCCGTCGAGCGCCCATGCGTAGTGTGAACCGTGTGCAAGTAAGGAAACAGTGAGTCTGCCAGGCCCACGCAGCCGATATCCGTGGTCAACACAACCGATCGCGGCGGCAGCCCCAATCGCTCCAGCGCGCGGCTGAGTTGGCGCACCACCAGCGAGTGCCCACAGCCCCGGCAATACGGGAGTTTGGCGGTGGGTGATAGGTAAAGGGCTTCCGGCGTCATGCCCTCACCCCCTGTACTGCGCGGGCGATTTCGCTCGGAGAAATCAGGGCGCCAACCCGGTTAATGCCATAAATCCGCTTGCCGGAAAGATAGGGGGTAAGGGCGGCGCGATATTGGCCGGTCAGGTTTTCCTCGGCCACAAAAACCGCCTCTGCGCCAGCGACCGCCCGATCCAACCATTTCCGGGGAATGGGGAATAATGATTGAATGTGCAGGAAGGAAATTCGCATGCCCTCGCTGCGCAGCTTGCCGACCGCCTGGCGGGCGGCGCGGGCCGTTACACCGTAGCTGATCAGCAGGCAGCGCGCTCCCGGGTCAAGGTCTGGCCGCACCCGTTCAATTTCCTCGGCGTGCGCCTCGATCTTGCGCTGGAGACGCTCGAGCACGCTGATCACTTGCGGGGAATTCTTGCGCAGGCGCCCTTGTGTGTCGTGAGCCGATCCCGTCACCGTAGCTTTGATTTCTCCCCCCACGGCGGCAAAGGCGGGGACGCACTCAGGCTCTTGCGCGGCATAGGGGGCGTAGTCGGCTTTGGCCGTGGCCATCTTACGGTTCACTAAAGCGGGAATCCGAAGGGCCTCGTCGTCCACAACCTCCGAGGTCATACCGACTTCCTTGTCCGAAAGCAGCAGGATGGGCGTCCGCAGCCTTTCCGACCAATTGAAAGCGTGAACGGCAAGTTCAAAGCACTCCGCGGCGTTGCTGGGAGAGAACACCGGCAGAGTGTAGCCCCCGGAAGTGGAAAATTCCGCCAGCCACACATCTCCTTGGGCGCCCTGGGTCGCGCCTCCCGTGCTCGGCCCGAGGCGTTGCACCAAGGCCACAACGACCGGGGTCTCCGTCATGAGAGCATACTGGGCAGTCTCAATCATCAGAGCCCAACCAGGACCGGAGGTTGCCGTCATAGCCTTCAGACCCCGCAAGCTCGCCCCCACACAGTAGCAAAGTGACGAAATTTCGTCAGGAGCGGAAAGGGCTAATCCCCCGAGAATCGGCAATTCTCGCATCATGACTTCATAGACTTCTGAGGCGGGCGTTATGGGGTAACCGGCAAAAAAGCGGCAACCTGCGGCGAGGGCTCCCTCCGCGAGCATCCTATTTCCGGTACTAAGACGTGGCAGCATCCCTAACAGCTCATGCCCTAAAGTAGCAACGGGAGGGCCAACAAGGGAAGCTGTTCCGTGAAGCTAACTGGTTTTGATGCTATTTGTTACGAGCGACTTATGCAAGCCATGGCGAGGATTGAAGGACGTAAAGAGCCAGAAGACACGGCCGTGGGGTGAAATCCACCACGCGGGGAAAGAACGCCTCATGCAGAATAACCGTTTCTCCAAGGCGGCAAACTGCGCGGGGGGTTCAGGGGGAACTCCGGTTATTGGCCAAGGCCGCTCGCCGGAAACGGGGTTCGCTCTCCCGGGAAAAGGGGAGCCAGGAAAAGGATGGAATCAATTGATGGTAGGGGCCAAACAACCTGACCACCAGCAAGGCATAAGAAACTAGGAGTTTGAAGCGGATGGTCAGCCACAACATCCGCCAACTGCCGGCAGAGCTTACCGCCAGATCCTCGCTGGGGGTGGGGTCGGGCGTTCGCACCATCTCGTCGAACGACGCCTGCAGGGTTTCCAGCCAGCGGATCGCTAAGCGCTTGCGCCCAAGTGTCAGGGACTCGGCTAACCTCGGGAAGGCCAGTTCTTCCGCTAGCCACTGGGCATCGGAGGGGTCGAAGATGCGCTCGGAAAGATCCAGCCAGCGCCCGTTCCCGATGCTCGGGGAGTAGATCTTCTTCGACAAGGCTTCATCAGGGTCAAGAGGCTGGGGCTTCCGGAGTAAACCTAAAACCAGGATGAGAAAGGCGATGGCAATGGCAGCGTAGATGAGCATGGTCATTTGTGCAAGAACTTGGTCAATTCACTATTGAAACGATTTAGTTCAAGAGTCACAGCTTCGCAATCTCTTTCTGTTACCGTCGAAAATGCACGCATACTTGGCATCGGGGCAAGGCGCCACAGGGATACGGTCCACACCAGTAAACACAGCGTGAAGGCAAGGGGTTCCATGAACCAAAGGATACGAGCAAACAGCGCTGAACCAAACGCCTGGGCACTGGCCATGAGGGCGACGTTCATGCCTACATAGATGGAAAATCCGAGCATTAAGCCCCTAACATTCTTCCCCATTTGGCAATCATAGTGTCGCGCCATATAGAATAAAACGGCGAGAATAATGGCCTTGGTTACAGAAGCCCGCAAGGCGAACTCGAGCAGCAAGCGGCTCCTGCCGGCGGACCCCAGGATTGTTGGCAAGATGTAAAAGAGCCCCAGGCCAGCGGCGATCAGGACTGTCAGCGCGCGTCCCAGTTTGCGGATGGCAGGAAAGGGTTGAAATATATGGTCGGAAATTTCGACGAGGACCGTAAATTCTACGAGGATGCTGACCAGGTAGCAAATCCAATATGTCGACGGATATGCTTGCGGGTCAAGCCAAGAGATCAGGTACATCCCAACGACCCAGCAAAAGCAATAGATGACGTAAGAGTAAAACAGCGGGAACAGCCTAAAGACTCTGCTCCCCATCCCTCTTAGGATCAGTAAGCCCTCGAGGACAAATACACAAAAGCCGATTGCTATTCCCACAATATGCATAAATCCGGCCGGGGATGGGCAGGCACCGCATGCGCCGCGCTCGCCCATCCTAGGCCGATGAATTACTCACCGTCATTCGGGGGCCACGGCATCGGTCCACCACCCGCCGGCTTGCGATTGAAGCATAGCATAGTCGTTACCTCCTTTCCAGCGCAATTATCTCCAGTAAAGTACCGGAGGTGGGGGGTGGGAGGAACAATTCAAGGATGTTTAATGTTGCCCTTACTGAGCACATCTTTGGGTGCTCCGGCACATTTTTTGTCAAAGATATAGATGATTTGCGGCAATTCTATGGCGGGAGATTGTGGACATTACATCTTAAAAGAGGCCTGGAAAAGTCCCTAAAGACTATATTAACCTTTTAAAATCAGTATGTTGAAACAATGGCACCCAAATCGATCGAAATGTCCCAGAAAACGGGTTCTCAGGCACTTCATCAATCCGAAGTATGTATTATATAATTATTGGTAATATGAGTAATACGTTGTTTTGTTTATCTTTATATCCATTGCCCACAAATGAGATAAAGAAGGTTTAACATGACCGGGGTTTCTTCTGGGAGGCTCAGTCGGATTCAGAGATGCGGATGATCTTGGCGCCCACCTGTGTGAGTTTCTCTTCGATGCGCTCGTAGCCGCGATCGATGTGGTACACGCGGTTAATCAGGGTTTCGCCTTCCGCGGCCAATCCGGCCAGCACCAGCGAGGCGCTGGCGCGAAGATCCGACGCCTGGATTTTCGCCCCGCTCAGGGGAGTTCGGCCGCGCACCACAGCACGGCGGCCGTTCACCGTGATGTCCGCGCCCATGCGCGCCAATTCCAGTGCGTGCATGAAGCGGTTTTCAAAAATCGTTTCCGTAATCACCGAAGAGCCCTCGGCCTGCGTCATGAGCGTCATGTACTGGGCTTGCATGTCAGTGGGGAAACCGGGGTACCCCTGGGTGGTCACATCCAAGGCGCGCAACTTGTTTCCTGCCTTGACGGCGAGCGTAAAGCCGCCGTTCGGGCCTTGACCCGCATCGCGAACCACTTGTACGCCCGCTTCGTCCAGATGGGCAAGGACGGCCGTGAGGTGCTCAGGATTGCAGCGCTCCACCGCCAGTTCCCCGCCGGTAATCGCCGCCGCGGTCAGGAACGTCCCGGCTTCAATGCGATCAGGAATAATCGTGTGCTCGGCGCCGCGCAGCCGGCTGACGCCGCGAATGCGGATCTTGTGGGTCCCTGCGCCTTCGATGTGGGCGCCCATCTTGTTGAGCAAATCCGCGAGGTCCTGCACCTCCGGCTCGCGCGCCGCGTTTTCGAGGACCGTGACCCCATCGGCGAGGGTAGCTGCCATCATGAGGTTTTCGGTGCCGGTTACGGAAATCGTGTCGAAGTAGAAATCGGTCCCGCGCAGGCGGTTGGCCCGGGCATTGACGTAGCCGTGGTCGAAACTGATGGTGGCGCCAAGTTTCTCCAGTCCCTTGAGATGAAGGTTGATGGGGCGAACGCCGATCGCGCAGCCGCCCGGCAACGAGACTCGCGCCTGCCCGAAGCGCGCCACGAGCGGTCCCAGTACCAACACCGACGCCCGCATTTGCTTGACGAGTTCATAAGGCGCCACGGGATTGAGCAACTGGCGGGCTTCAATCTCGAGGCGATTGCCGTGCGCTTCGTGCGTGACGGAGGAGTCGACGCCCAGATCTTCCAGCAGGCTGCGCAGCGTGCTGATGTCGCGCACGCGCGGAATATTGTGGAGAACCACGCGCTGGTCGGTCAGTAGCGCCGCCGTCATTGCCGGCAACGCTGCATTCTTGGCCCCGCTGATCATCACCCGGCCTTCCAAAGGCCGCCCGCCGGTGATTAGAAACTTGTCCATGAGCTGTACCTAAACTGAATCACTGAGCGAGTGGTCCGAACTGAATCATTTCCCCAAATGATTCACTGATACCGTGACTCTGTACTATTCATTCCGAAATTCTTCTCGCGCCGCGAAGAAAAGACTCACCACAGAACGTACAGCGAGCACGGAGAAAAGCACTTCTGCTGGCGCGAGTAGCGGCTGCGGTTGCTCAGCGCGTTCACCCACAGTTTTATCCGCGTCTTTTCTCCGTGAACTCTGTGCCTCTGTGGTGAAGTCCTTTTTGGGGTACTGCTCGACCGCGCTGGGATTCACCTATCTTCTCCCTCAATCGCTGCGCGCAAGACCGCTGCCACGCTCGGCCCTTGCTGAAGCCGCCGAACGGCTTCCGATCTCGGGATCTTGATCAATACCATCAAAAGCGCCACAGGCAGGCTGCGGCGGGAGTCCTTCAATGCCTTGGCGGCCGCAACTTGGCTGACTCCTGTGAGTTGCATCAGAATTCCCTGGGCGCGCTTCCACAGCTTTTGGTTCGTCAGTTGGACGTTGATCATGCGATTGGAGAGCACGCGTCCCAATCGTACCATGGTCGCAGTGGAGAGCATATTGAGCACAAGTTTCTGTGCCGTCCCGGCCTTCATGCGACTTGACCCTGCGATCACTTCCGGCCCGACGACCGGAATGATCGTGACCCCGGCAAGAGCCTTCAGGGGAGCGTCCGGGTTGCAAGTAAGCCCCACCACCTTTGCGCCCAACCTGCGCGCATAGCGCATTCCACCCAAAACGTAAGGCGCACCGCCACCGGCGGAGATTCCAACCAGAAGGTCGTTACAAGTAAATCTGATCTTCTTCAAGTCCCGCGCGGCCTGGTGAGAATTGTCCTCAACTCCTTCCGCAGAGGTCGTGAGAGAAGCGGGCGCGCCTGCCAGGATTGCTACCACGCGGTCAGTCCCAAAGGTGGGCACGCATTCCGAAGCGTCGAGCACCCCCAGCCGCCCGCTGGTGCCGGCGCCCAAATAAACCAGCCGCCCGCCGTTCCTGATGGCCTCAACCGCCCAGTCGACGGCGCGCGCAATCTGGGGGAGGGTCTTGCGAACCGCCGGCGCCACGCGATGATCCTCGCGATTAATGATGCGCAGAATTTCCCGTGTGGGCTTGATATCCAGGGAAACCGAGGCGGGGTTCGTGCGTTCGGTTATGCGTTCACGCGATCTTGGTTTCACCGGATGCAATCCCGCATTACGGGTGAGGTCATTTCGCTAAATGCCTATCACCGCAGAGGCGCGGAGGCGCAGAGGCACGAAGGGTTGTTCCTCTGCGTCTCCGCGCCTCTGCGGTGAAGGTAGTTGATTACTTCTTCCCAGAAAGCGTCTCCCACCCGCGGCGCGACAAATCCCAATAGATGATATATCCGGAGATGGCGGCGATAGCCAGGAACAGGAGGCCGGTGCCGGTGGAGCCCAATAACAGTTTGCCGATGGCGAACAGCGTCATGTAAACCATCAAACAACCCAGTCCCCAATCCATGAAGTTATACCAGCCATCCTGCGTGGGAGGGATTTCCGGCGCCAGCGCGGCGACGCGCCTCCACCCGGTTACACCCGGCCGTACCTTACGATAAAAGGACAGGAGCTTCGAATCCGGCTCGGGCTGAGTCAGGAACGTAGCCGCCAGCCACACGAACGTGGTGATGGCGACGGTCAAGACCAAGTTCTTCCCGAACAGGTTCGGGTCAGAATCCTGAAAGGGGCTGGCAAAGCGGAGAGTGATGGAGGTGACGGCCGCGGTGGTCATCGCGGCAATTTCCGACCAGGCGTTGATGCGCCACCAGTACCAGCGCAACAGGTAGACGGCTCCGGTGCCCGCGCCGATGTTCACCACCATGTCCCAGCCGCCCGCCACCGTCTGCATGAGGTAAGAAACTGAGGCGCCCAAAACCATCAGGCCCATGGTGGCAACTTTGGAGACCGTCACGTAATGCTTTTGCGAACGGTGGCGAACCAGGAAGCGGCTGTAGAAATCGTTCACGATGTATGACGAACTCCAGTTCAGTTGGGTGGCAATCGTGGACATGTAGGCCGCCGCAAAAGCTGCCAGCATCAAGCCGCGAAAAGCCGCGGGCATATAATCCACCCAGACGCGAACAAAACCGCCCTCGGCGTCCGCGCCCGGCAGGCTCAGTTGCGGGTAAAGGACCACCACCGCCAGCGCCGTTAGAATCCAGGCCCAGGGCCGCAGGGCGTAGTGGGCAATGTTGAACCAGAGCGTGGCCAATAACGAGTTCTTCTCATCCTTGGCGCAGAAAATTCGTTGCGCCACATACCCGCCACCGCCCGGCTCGGCGCCCGGATACCAGACCGACCACCAGTACACCCCGATATAAACGAGAAAAGTCATCAGGGGCATCCAGGGGGAATGCAAATCAGGAATGAACGAGAGGATGGACCCGGAGCCGCCCGACGCGGCGCCCCGCGCGGCATCGACGGCGGCCAGCTTGGTCTTCAGCGCGGTCATGCCGCCTACGGCATGCACCGCGTAAAAGGCCAGGATTATCAACATGGTCATTTTCAGAATGAACTGCACCAGGTCGGTCCAAAGCACGCCCCACAGGCCGGAGATCGAAGTGTAGATGGCCGTGATGGCCATGCAGATTACCACCGCCCAGAACTTGGGGACATTGAGGGATATCCCCAGAATCTTCTCCATGGCCAGATTCACCCAGCCCAGGATGATGCAATTGATGAGGAGCCCGAAATAGAGCGCGCGAAAGCCTCGCAGGAAAGCGGCGGGCTTGCCCGCGTAACGCATTTCGACCAGTTCCACGTCCGTAATGATTTCCGCCCTTCGCCACATGCGGGCGAAGAAGAACACCGTCATCATGCCGCTGAAGAGAAAGCTCCACCAGAACCAGTTGGCGGCCACCCCGTGCCGCACTACCTGTCCGGTCACCCAAAGCGGTGTGTCCGCAGCAAAGGTGGTGGCCACCATGGAGGTTCCAGCCAGCCACCAGGTGACTTCGCGGCCGGAAACAAAAAAGTCGCTCGTGCTGGCGCTCGCCTTCTTGCGGTAATAGAGTCCAATGAGCAGGTTCATCAGAAAATACGCGCCCACCACGAACCAATCAAGGAATGTAAGTTTCATGAGGCCAAGATCCCCTTCAAGGAAGATTGCCGATTGCCGATTGTCGATTGTCGATTGAAAACCATCACATCGGCAATTGTCATTCGTCCATCCTCAACCCTGCCAATCGCCCACCGGCAATCATCAATCGACAATCGTCAATCGTCAATCGTATTGACACCGCGAGCCCGCGAGTATATAGCAAAAAGGGTCTCCGTAGAGGGGCAAACTAATTTCGGGAGCATAGCTTGATTCGTCATTCCGGGTTACCGATTAATTCCGTGGCGTGCTGTATTTGGACAGTGATGATGGCGGCAACGCCCGCCCAGGCTGCACCCGACTTGGTTGCAAAGCGCCTGGAGGGAATCGCTCCGCTCGTTGAAGCCGCAATTCAGGCCAAGAAAATCCCCGGCGCTGTGGTCCTGATCGGCCACGAGGGTCAGGTGGTCTATCGAAGAGCTTTTGGCGCGCGCTCCCTGGTGCCGGAACGGCGGGCGATGACCGCGGGCACGATTTTCGACATGGCCTCGCTGACCAAGGTGGTGGCCACCACGACGGCGGTGATGCAGCTTGTGGAGCAAGGCAAGATTGTGCTGAGCGCACCGGTGAGCGACTACTGGCCGGAGTTCCGGCAAAACGGCAAGGAGTTGGTCACCATCCGGGAACTGATGACGCATTATTCCGGCCTGCCGCCGGACCTGGAACTGGAGCCCGCCTGGACGGGCTATAACACGGCGATGCGCATGATTGTCGCCGCCAAGCTGGATGTGCCGCCCGCCACACGCTTCGTCTACAGCGACATCAATTTTGAGACGTTGGGGGAAATTGTGCGCCGCGTTTCCGGGGAGCCGCTGGACGTCTACTGCGCGGAGCACATCTTCAAGCCGCTGGGCATGAAAGACACACTGTTCAAGCCCCCCGCTTCCCTCCGCGGGCGCATTGCCCCCACGCAATACGAGCACGGCACCAGCGGGCCGGTGCTCTGGGGCGTCGTGCATGATCCCACCTCCCGATTCATGGGCGGGGTGGCCGGGCACGCGGGCCTGTTCTCGACCGCCGACGACGTTTCCATCTTCGCGCAGATGCTGCTGAACGGCGGCGCTTACAACGGCGCGCGCATCCTCAGTCCACTTTCGATCGAAAAGATGACAACGCCGCAAACTCCTTCCAACCAGATGGTATTGCGCGGACTCGGCTGGGATATTGACTCGCCCTTCGCTTCCAACCGCGGCGAGTTGTTCAGCGTGGGCTCGTTTGGGCACACCGGTTACACGGGAACTTCTCTTTGGATTGATCCCGTCACCAAGACCTACGTGATTCTGCTGACCAACCGGGTACACCCCAACAACAAAGGCGAGGTGGCGGGCTTGCGGTCGGGGCTTGCCACGCTGGTGGCGGGAGCGCTGGGGCCGCTCTCGGCGCAGCAGATTCTGGACAGCCGCCGCTCCCTGACCGGCTACTTCGAGCTGATGAGGGGTTTCCGCGAAGAAGGACTGCGCAATGGCAGTGTGAAAACCGGAATTGACGTGCTGGAAGCGGAACGCTTCGCCGCGCTCGCCGGCAAGCGTGTGGGGTTGATTACCAACGCATCGGGCCGCGCGAGCGATGGCCAACGCACCATCGACTTGCTGGCCCATGCTCCGGACGTGAAGCTGGTGGCGCTGTTCAGCCCCGAGCATGGCCTCGAAGGCTCGGCAGCGGAAGGGGCCAAGGTGGACTCCTCCCGCGACGCCTCGACCGGCCTGCCCGTCTACAGCCTGTATGGTGAAGTCGAGCGGCCCAGCGCCCAGATGCTCGAGGGCATCGACACCCTGGTTTTTGATATTCAGGATGTGGGCGCGCGCTTCTACACTTACATCACCACGCTGGGATATTGCCTGGAGGCGGCGGGGAAACAGGGGATCGAGTTCTTCGTCCTCGACCGGCCGAACCCCATTAACGGCGCCGAGGTGGATGGTCCCATACTGGACCCGGACCTGCATTCCTTTGTCGGCTACTTTCCCATGCCCATTCGCCACGGCATGACCGTGGGAGAACTGGCGGAGATGTTCAACCGCGAAAATCACCTGAACGCCAAGCTGCACGTGATCAAGATGCAGGACTGGCAACGCACGGACTGGTTTGATGAGACGGGCCAGGCGTGGATCAGCCCCTCCCCGAATCTGCGCAACCTGACGGAAGAGACTCTTTACCCCG
>Ga0209039_10001635_pt1 | contig 20461 bp, 23 predicted proteins | sample BogFormECP12_OM1_FD_188238 | JGI IMG/M metagenome (GOLD analysis project Ga0209039, IMG submission 188238) | Bog forest soil microbial communities from Calvert Island, British Columbia, Canada - ECP12_OM1 (SPAdes) (version 2) | ecosystem: Environmental > Aquatic > Freshwater > Wetlands > Bog ...
AATTTCCTAACGATGATCGGCCTGCTAAGGCTATTCAAGCGGCTAAGAGTTGGCTGGAACATCCAGGTCAGATCAAGTCCACTTACGCTGCCGCCGCCGCCCGTGCCGCTGCCAATGCCGCCTCCATCGCTGCTCGTGCCGCCTCCGCCGACGCCTACTACGCCGCCGCCGCCTCCAGCGCCGCTGGCTACGCCGCCTCCAACGCCGTCGCCTCCTCCGCCGACGCCGCCCACAACGCTGTCGAGGCCGCTGCCTTCACTGCTGCCTACGCCGCCGCCGACGCCCCTGTCCGGTTTGTCCATCCTGGTCTTGAAGCTCAAATCAAGGCGCTACGGGACCAGATCAAAAAGCTGCGCGGAATAGCAGAGGCCGAAGACCCCAAGGAGTTTTTGCGGCGGATGAGCGCCCAGAAGGCCAAGGATAGCGCGGAACCCGAAGAGGTCGGCTTTGGATTTGCTATCAGCCCGTTCGACCAGTTCGCTATCGAGCAAAATGCGAGCGATCGCGAGGTCGAACTGACTGATGAGAGTTGGGAAACGCTCAACGCGGATGTGCTGGCGCTTGAGCGCAACTGCCTGGAATTGCTTGAAAAGGCAGGCATCCGCACGAGTTCAGAGGGCCATGATGGGGACGGCGCTCTGGTGGGAAGCGCCTGGACCTTGACCAAAAGTTCGGGTTGGGAACTGGTCCGGCGCTGGGTGGAAACGGACGGTGAGTTGTTCATGGATGCTTGGCGCATCGAGACGGAAATCGGCGTTGAAGGCGCGGGCGCGATTCTTTGGAGCGGCGTCTCGGAATTGGGCAAAGACCTGCTCGACTGCCGCATCAGCTTCTTCGACGTGGAGCAGAAGTTCGAGGAGGCGCACCAGCCGCCGCCCCCGCCCGCCGAGCCGGGCGGCGCGGGCGAAGACCCGAAGGATTTTTTCAAGAGGCTGATCGCCACGGGCAAGGTCGGTTTCGGGGCCTCGAAAGTGGTTAGCGATGTCCTTGAATACATGCCGCCCGAGTTTCAGAAGGCGTTTCGCAACAAGCAGTTCGCGGAGTGGAAGCAGCCGGACCCCTCTGTGTTCGAGGCGACCCCCAGCTTCAATGACGAGGTTCCTGACGATAATCCCGGTCAGTGGACCCTCAACACCTATTTCTTCGATTACTACACGGAGGACGGCAAGCTTTTCATCGTAGCGATGCAGCAGGACCAGGATGGCAACGTGGATGCCCTGGACCAGGCTGAGGTCGGCACTGAGCAGGCCAAATCGTTGGAAGGTGATTACGGGCTGGATTGCCACAAGCGCGTGATGCGGGAATACTGGCAGTGGGTCATTGACCACGACAAAGACCCGTTGAATTTGCTGCCCGCGTCTTACGGCCAGGAGCTTTCGCCTGGCGAGCGGGCGCGGTTTGCGCTGGCTGAACTGGGGGAGGTAGGCCGAAGCCTACGAGTTGAGCAGTGTAGAATCGCTGATGCGGCACTTGGATTTGTTCAGCCTGTTGCGGCCTTGAGGTAGTTAAAGGTATGAGATTGGCTCTCGTGGCGGCGCTTTTGCTCCTCACTGGCTGCTCCTACGAGCGCAACGGTGTGGTTCGGCACGTCATCATCGGGTTCGGGGTCGTTAGTGTGACGAAGACCAACCCGGTCGCGACGATTAGCCGCAGTCAGGCTGTGGGCATCGTCGCGAACGGGCCGCAAGTCTCACTCGGCTATGTAAACGCCACGGTTCTCATGGCCGACAAAACCGCCACAAATATCGTGCTCGAAATAAAATGAAGACCACCCTCGCCCTCCTTGGTATCCTGTTCTGCGCCGGTTGCAGTAACCTCCATGACTACGTCATCAGCGCCACTGGCACCGTTATTGGCGTCAAGATCGGCGAGAACCCGCAGACTCAGCTTTACGAGGCTCAACTTGGCTATTGCAGGACCGAGGTCGCGCTGGTGCCGACGAACAAAAACACCACGAACAATGTCGCGGTGAGCCAAGGGGGCGCTGATGTTGTCCCCAATGTCATCATGGAGGTCCGTTACGGCGGCATTTTCAGTTTTACGGACGCGGGCATTTACCAGCGCCTGGCGGTTGGTGACATCGCTGTCCAGCAGCCCGGCGCGGCCTATATGTTCAGCAAGACCGGGATGCTGACAAATGCGCTGTCGGTCATTCCCAGCAAGGTGAGGACCGTCATCAGCACCACCACTAACGCGCTCCACTGATGACCGGACCCCAGCTAGCCAAAGCAGTCCTGGAGGGGGAAGACCCCAAGGAATTTTTGCGCCGGATGAGCGCTCAGGTTACCGACGTGGATTTTCAGAAGTTCTTCCAGTCCTACCTGGACACGATGCTCTGGTCGTCGCACCTGCCGCCGTACGGCCAGTGCCCGGCTTGTGAGCGCGAGGACCGGGTGCTGGACCGGTTGGACAAAACCCACGACGACTTGGTTTGTTCAGACTGTTCGGAGGACTGTCCCAATAACGAGCCGATGGCGGATGAGAACTATAATACCGACGACCTTTCGGACGAGTTTAGGCACCAGTGCATGGATGAGTGCAGGGCCTTTCTCAGGAACAACGCCAAGGACATCGCTAACAACGGCGAAGACATCCGGGGCTACGATCCCTTCGACGCGGCGGGCCACGATTTCTGGCTTACCAGGTGTGGACACGGTGCGGGTTTCTGGGATGGCGATTGGCCAGAAGAGGCAGGCGACCGCCTGACGCAAGCGGCCAAGGGCTGTGGCGCGGTCCACCTTTGGGTGGACGACCAAGGAAAGATTCACGGATAATGAGCTACGCTGTTTATGCCTACGTCACGGCCTTGGGTGCCCAGGACAAAATCGGCGCTCAGGAACTGAATTGGACTGGCACCTGGTCGCCCAGCGGCACCTATTCGCCCACGACCTACGACTCGGCGCTTTACAACGACGACCGGTTCATTGCCATCCTCAGCAACGTGGGGGTGAATCCTACGGCGGTCCTGCCGAACCGGCAGCCCAATCCCTGGAGTCAGTTGGTGATTTATCAGTCGGGTGATGAGCCGCCGTTCGTTCCGCCGTCTAATCCCGGTGACATCGAGACGGCCCTGGAGACGGCCTGGGTTGGTACGGCCCTGGCGGGCACCGCGCTCCAAACTGCCTGGGTTGGCACGGCCCTGGCGGAGGCGGCTTATGAACTGGCCGGGACCAGCCAGAGCAACCAGTTGGCCTACCTGGCACTTACGACTGCTTGGGCGGGCACAGCGGAGGCTTACGTGGCTCTCACGACGGCCTGGACCGGAACGGAGCCGACCAACGCTTTCACCGTGGGCGAAACCGCGCAAAGCGCTGGGACCATCGTCGTGGACTTCGCGGGCAGCCGGTTCCAGCAGGCGGACTTGACAGGCGACGCGACCTTTATTAGTGCGAACCGGGCGGTTGGCGAGGGCGTGAGCGCCCGCATCGATCCATTCGGTGCTGACCGCAACCTCTATTTCCACCCCTCCTGGAAATTTTTGGGCGGCAACCCGGACATCCCGACCCAGCTTTTCGACGGCCAGGTCGCTATGCTTTCGCTCACGTCCTTCGGCCCCGATGAGACGGACGTGATCGCGGTTTATTCCTCTTCGACGTGAAATCCGGCCTGATCAACTGCTCGCTTGAAGACCTTCCGTTTCTTGTGCCGATCGGCGGCATGATTTACGACGGCATGGGCAGCTACCAGATGGGAGCGGTCAACGGGCTGGACCGGGGGCGGCGTTGGCGCGGGCCTTACAACGACAAGAACCAGCCATTTGGCATCTATTTCATGGACACGATGGGGTTCTACGCTAACGGCGCGGCGCTCAACGGCCTCAACGCGTTTTCATGGTTCAGCCCTTACGTGGACAAGAACTTTAGCTATTTGCGTTTGCTGGCTAACGATTCAATGGCCGGGTATCCAGCGGGGCGCATTGCCGGGTTAAACAGCGGCTCCGGTTTCCTGGGGCCATACATCGAGCCATTGGATTTTCCGCTGACGTTTACACCGGATACCAACCTGTTGCCTATCACGGTGACGATGAGCATCGCGCAGCCGCCCTTTAACCCGCCGACGACCATTTACTACACGACGGACGGCACCTACCCCACGGTCAACTCACCGGTTTATACTGCCCCGGTCGTGCTTGCCCAGTCCACGTATCTTCAGGCCATTGCGCTGGCTCCTGGTTACGCGTCGGTGCAGGCGCAGCTTTACCCCGTTCGGGTGCCGTTTACGTCCGTTCAGTTCCTCTACTTGTCGCGCAACAATCTCAGCGCACGGGCGGGGATGCACATTCGCATGGCGGGGAACAACCGCATGATCTGGCAGCTTGGCCGTCTCATCATCGGGACCAGCGCCTATTTCGGAACCACGCAAAACAGTCAGCTTCATACGCTTTACATCGTGGACGCCTCCAATCCAACGGCAGACCTGGCCTCGGTCGTTATTGATGCGTCGCAGGGCATCCCCGGCTCTTTTCTTTATGGAACGCTTAATCCGCCTGCGTTCCTCGCGGCCAGCCACGACTACTATATCCTTAGTTCTGAGGTTAGCGGGCTGGATTATTTCTGGAATGACAACAGTCAGCTTGCGTTTACGGGAGCGGCAGCGGTCGTTTCTTCCATCATGGGGGAGCCGGGGGCTTACTCAGTTGGCACGAACGGCTCCTATTGTTTCGGGCCTCTGGACTTCATTTATTCTTGACTTATGCCATCAGCCATCGTTCAGCGTACTCTTGGAGGCCAATCCCAGAACGCCATCCAGATGATCAACTCTGGGTGGGCACGGTCTATTTCCCTGCCGCAGACTTGGAACCACATCCGGCTGGGGATGCGTTATCACATGACGGACCCAGGCTCGGACGCTGACCTCACCGGGGGAGCCTTCTTCTATATGGGCTTCTGCAATGGCACGTCCGGGCAGGTGACCGATACGTTGACGCCTCATTTTGTCGGCATCCAAATCGGGGACGCGGTGACGCCCTGGCATCACCAGAATCTTGTCACTCCCAGCGGTTATACTCTATATTATCCTTACGCAGGCGGGTCGGCCAAGATTTGGGCGGCGGTGAAGATCGGTTCGGTTACGTCGCTGAGCGCGAGCGGCCTTGTTCAGGGTGGTTACCTTCAGTATTTTGGGGCTGGGGCAGCCAGCAATTTTGCTGACCGAAACATCTTCTTTTTTGACCTTTTCAAGGGCAATCCGAATTACCAGTTTTACCTGCCGTTCCAGTTGACTGGAGGCAACTTCTGTGATTTTTCCTCGGCGGACTTTCTCAATTTCATGATCCAGCCCAACCCGCTGCCGTCGCTGCCTGGATACTTGGCTCTGGGAACGCCGGGTGTTGTGCTGCCGGTCGATGAGACGACCAACGGCGTGCTCAATGCTGTGAATTTCGCCTGGAGCCGCGCCGACGCCCTGTTCGAGATTTGCGATGTGGCGGTTGCTGTCATCGCCTAAGCCCTGCCGTAGTTAGGACATGGCGCTCTTTTTGCCAACCGACACATTCGCGTATATTGCGTTGAACGGGGAGATTGTCCGTGTCGATGGGACTGACCTGAAGGACACAGGCGGTCCGTGGCTTGGCTCGATTGCCTATCAGCCCAAGGACGTGGTTGCGTTCCAGAATGGGCTGTTTGTCGCCATCGCTGCGAGTTTCAATCAGCCGCCGACCGCCATCGTGGACATGAACTGGTCCTCGCTGGTCACCACGCCCGCGCCGTTCGTGGGCCACTCGGCGGATGAGGCTTATGCGTTGGCCGAGGCAGGCAGCAACCTGGCCTACGTGGTTTATGGGAGTCTTGCAGCGGGCGGCGCTGGCATCCCGAACGTGCCCCAGGCGGTTTTCTGTCATCACGTCAATTGGGGCACCGGGGCTGACCAGGTCAACGCGAGCCAGATGCCTTACCAGGGGGCCTACGCGACGGTCCAGTCGGCGCTGGATGCGCTCCTCTTCGTGCCGCTCACCATCACGAGTTTCGGCAATACCGTGGGTACGGTCGAAATTGGCCAGACGGTCAGCGTCATTGGCCTCAGTTGGGTTTATAACAAGACGCCCGTCAGCCAATCGATCGATCAGGGTATCGGCATGATTCCGGTGCCCGTTTACGTTTACACGGACACGGGCACCTTCCAGAGCAGCCGGACCTATACGCTGTCGGCTACGGACGGCTCGTCCTTCCTCACGCGTCAGACGACTGTGGCGTTCCTCAACAAGTGCTACTGGGGGGCCTCGAACGATCCGGCCATCACGGACGCGGAAATTCTCGCCCTTAGCTACGAATTTGCGACCAGCTTCGCCCAGTCGCGGGTTATCACGGCCAGCGCCGAATATGTCTATTTCGCGTTTCCAGCCAGTTTCGGTGTGCCTTTCTTTACGGTGAACGGGCTGCCCAATACGGCCTGGCAGGTGACGAATCGTGTGTTTGTAAACGCTTCTGGGTTCAGTAACTCCTACAGTATTTGGCGGTCGGTGAACCTGCTGACGGGCACCTACACCATCGTCCTTTCGTGATATGTCGCAAATCCTTGGCACCATCATCGCGGCGCAGGTCACCACAGGCGACACGGTCAATACCTTTCCCATTGGCGATGAGAATGAAATGCTGGGCGGGCACCACTCGGTTCAGCAACTGAGCGATCGCGACGCTATCCCGGCTCAGCGCCGGGTGGAGGGGATGACGTGTTACGTCGTCGTCACGCAGCGGACCTTCCAACTGGTTGGCGGCACAAACAACGGCAACTGGGCGGATGCGACCGGCAGCGGGGGCGCGGCGCTGACGCTGGCCCAGGTCGGAACCGCGACGGCGGACGTGGCCCTGGGTGTGGCCGTGGCGGGCACCAACTTGGCTTATACGGCCCTTACGACGGCCTGGACGGGCACGGCGACGGCGGACGTGGCCGTGGGTGTGGCCGTGGCGGGCACCAACTTGGCTTATACTGCGTTGACGACGGCCTGGACGGGCACGGCGGCGCAGGCTCTGGCTAATTTGACGGACGTGAGCTTGGTCGGGCCGACCGCGCAGCAGTTGCTCAGTTGGAACGGCAGCAAGTGGACCAACTCGGACGGCCCTACCGCGACCGCTCCGCTGGCCTTCACGTATTACCTAGACCAAGCCGCGTCGGGGACGGCGGGTTACGACAGCTTGCTTAGCCTGCCTTCGGGAGCGCCCGAGGAGGTCACGCAGGCTACGGCGACCGTGGGTGGAGGCCCGGTCTTTATGGGCGGTTTCATTAGCGGTTTGCTCAACCGGACGTTGTTGGATTCCGGCGTCTGGGAGTTTAACACGTTCGCGACCGTCGATTACGGGACCAATTCGGCCCAGATGATCACCGACTTTTACAAGCGGGACATCAGCGGGAGCGAGACTTACCTGTTCAGCGGCACCAGCAATTCGTTCAGCGCCTATTTGGAGCCGGACCTGCTGGATTACGAGGTCACCCAGGGCACGTTCGCAACCGCGTTGACGGACAAGCTCGTTGTCAAATACTGGACCAAGACCTCTTCGTCCACTGTGTTGGTTTCCTTTTACCACTGCGGCACCGCGCACGACACGCACATTCACACGCCCTTGCGCACATCGCACAATGACTTAGCCGGATTGCAGGGCGGCACGACCGAGCAGTATTACCACATGACTGCCGACCAGTGGGCCGCGCTGGCGGGCACGGACGGCTATCCTTCGGCTAGTGATCCGTTCGTCACTAATTCGGACTCGCGCTTGGCGGTGGGAGCGCAGGCCCTGTCGCTCGCGGAAACGGGCACTAACCTTGCCTATACGGCCCTCACGACGGCCTGGACGGGCACCAGTGCTTCCGGGCTGGGTCTGGCGGTTACTGCCTACAATCTGGCGGCAACGGGAACCGCTACGGCCAATGTGGCGCTTAGCGTGGCGGGCCAGGGCACCGATGCCGCCGCTAACGCAATTACTTTAGCCAACGCCGTTCTTGTGACGGCAGAAGCTGGAACCAGCGCTGCTGCCGCCGCACTGCTTGTGGCGGAAGCTGGAACCACTGCCGCCGCCAACGGGATTAACCTTGCCAACAGTGCGTTCGTTCTGGCTGAAACGGGGACCAATGCTGCTGCTGTTGCCAACTCGCTGGCTTATACGGCCCTCACGACGGCCTGGACGGGCACGGCTACTTCCGGCAGTGCTACTGCGTCCCAGGCCCTGGCTTTAGCCGAGGTCGGCACCCGGACGGCGGACACGGCCTTGAGCGTGGCGGGCCAGGGCACTAACCTAGCCTACACGGCTCTGACGACCGCCTGGGTCGGCACCGCCACGGCCAATGTGGCGCTTAGTGTGGCCGGAGCGGGCACTAACCTAGCCTACACGGCTCTGACGACTGCCTGGGTCGGCACCGCCACGGCCAATGTGGCGCTTAGCGTGGCCGGAGCGGGCACCAATGCGGCAGCGAATGCCATCACGCTGGCCAATTCGGCGCTCACGGCGGCGTTTGCGGGCACCGCGAGCAGCAATATCATGTCGGTTGCGGCGACCGGGGCTACGTCAGGGACCATTACGTTCGATTTCAGCGGCAGCCATTACCAGACCGTGGCGCTTACGGGCGACGGCACTTTTTCCACGGCTAACCGCGTGTCCGGCGCGTCCATCACAGCGCGTATTGATGCCAACGGCTCAAACCGCAACCTCTATTTTAATGGCGGCTGGAGTTTCCTCACTGCCATCCCAACTTCGCCCACGGCGCTTAACAACGGCAAGGTCGGCATTCTCTCGCTGACGAGCTTTGGGGTTGCTGAGGCTAACGTGATTGCCGTTTACGCTGCGACACCATGACTGCGATACCATGATTCGCGCGGCCAATCTGAACTTGGGCGACCTGCCATTTCTGGCAGGCAAGCCGAGCGGGCCTCCCAGCAACGTGTCTATCGACACGTTCGAGAGTTACACTCTCGGCGCGTATTTGGGCAGCCTGAACGCTGGGGTTAACTGGGCGGCGGGTTACGTGGACCGCACCAATTTCCTGGGTGTCCTGGCGGAGGACACTTTTGAGGAATATACTCCCGGCGCGGATTTGAACGGGCTGGGCGGCAGTCAGTGGGCCGCAGCCTTCGTGGACCGGGTCAATTACCTGGCTGTCCGGGCTTATGACTCGATGGTCGGCTATGCCAATGGGCAGAGCATCGGCGGACTAAACGGTGGTAATCTCCTCTGGACCAGTGCTTACACGATTTTCAGCCCGTCCACGGACTTTGCTACAAGCACTTTTACGATTCCGTTTACGGTGACGCTGAGCAATTCGCTGATCGCCAGTCCGACTTTTTACTACACGACGGATGGCAGCACTCCGACTACCAGTTCTGCCGTTTACGCGGGGTCAATTTCGGTCAGCGGCGCGATGACGCTGAGCGTGTTGACGGTTGCTATTGGGTTCGAAACGCGTATTGATGTCGTTACCTATCCTTATAGCTCCTATACCACCGACTGGCTCACGCGGGTTAATACCAACGGCGCGACTCAGCCTGCTTGGAAAACGATAAGCGCGGTTGATGTTTTGGCCAAAGCAATGGTCACGGCGGGTATCGATACCGCGATGAAGGCCGTGCTCTTGATGGTGCCGGATAGCCTGACGGCGGCGTTAACGCCTTTCATGAAGGCGGCGGGCAACGACCCGTGGATGAACCACAACTTCGTTGCCGGTGACCTCTCGCTTAAGGGGTTAACGCCAGGATCGAGCAAGTATTTGGATTCAGGTATCGTGCCGAGCGTGGTTTGGGCGGATAATACGACGGGAGGCTTGACCGTTTACGCGGCGAGTGGCGTAAACGAAACTTCTTACGACTTGGCGGCGGCGGATGCCGCTTACACGAACGTCACTGCGCTCTATGTGGATTGGAACGACGGCCATTCTTACCTTGACCTGCAAGGCTATTCAGCGGGCCGTATTAGCGCGGCTAACAGCGCCTGGGCCGGGTTTGCTTCGGGCAACCGGACCTCGGCCAGTGCAGAGGCATATTACAAGGCCAGTTCGAGCGTCGCGTTTGGGACCATAGCCAGTCAAAGCGGCGCTGGTGGAACGCGGGCCGCGTATTCACTCTATGAGTTTGCGCTCAACCAGAACGGTTCCGTAAACCTGACCTATTTGAGCGCGACCAGGCCGCATTCTTTTGCGGCTATTCATAACGGTTTGACAGCGCCTCAGGCTCAGGCTTTTTACAGTGCTGTCCAGGCGTTTCGTGTGGCGCTCGGCGGAGGCTACGTCTAATGGGTAACGCTACCATCATCCAACGCACGATCGGCACCGCGTTCAACTCTATCTCGCTGCCAAATTGCGGTTTTGCGAGGGCAGTGAACATCCCGGTGGGTTGGCAGCATATTCGCATGGGGATGCGCTACCAGATGACCAACAACGGCTTGGCGGGCTACACCGGGCCGATGTTCGCTTACGGCTTCTGCTCAGGGTTGACAAATCAAGTTGGCGACGCGACCACGACGCATTTTGTCGGCATTACGATTGGCACGCTGTCCCATACGACCCCCTGGTATATCTATGGCGGCAGCCCGCCTTACATGTTTCAGGTAAACGACAGCAGCGCTAAGGCCAGCGTGAAGATTGGTTCGACCTGGACCCAGAGTGCCGGTGCCCTTTGGACGGGCAACTTTTATCACGATGCGAGTGCGAGTGATAACCTTGCAGAATACGATACTGTTGCTGTGGATTTGGTTTACGGCAGCCCAAATTACACCGTCTCTTTGCCTTGGGTCCACTATTACGCTTACGTTCACAACTGCCCTTCTGACTACTTTCTGGCCATGATGTCGCAGCCAAGCCCGACGATACCGGATATTGGTTACTCGGTTGCTTCCGCTTCTGGTAGCTATCCGCAGGCCATTGCCGTAAACGAAGCCCTCAACGGAACCTTGAACGCGATCACGGTTTATTTCTACAACCCCTTCTTTAACATTGAAATCACGGACCTAGCCTTCTCGGTCCTGGCCTGATTATGGCTACTGTAATTGTTGCTCGAACCATTGGCGGTGCTACCGAGACAGCAGCGCAGTTGAATAACTCCTGCTTCGCCAGGCAGGTCGCGCTGCCCGCTTCATGGGCGCATATCCGCGTGGGCATCCGCTACCATTTCGGCGCTGTTCCTTCCCTTAACCTCTACGGCGGCATTTTTGCGCTGGGCTTCTGTTCCGGCACCACGAACCTTTACGGTGATGCGAGCACGACTCATTTTGCCGGGATGCAGATTGGTGGTAGCGCCGCCCTTTGGACTTTCTATAACGTCTCCCCGCCCTATCAGTATCAGACGGCGAGCGCCAACAACGTGTTCGTGGTCAAAGTTGCCACTGTTGTCACTGCCAGCACGACCTTTTTGTCTGCCGCTTCCAATTACGTGGCTGCTGGGGCGCAGCAGGCCAGCGCCGACCGCTGCATGTTGTTCCTCGATCTGGTCAAGGGCAGCCCGAATTACACGTTTACCGTGCCGTTTTATCTGGGAACTGGCGTGCCCCAGGATGCGACTTCGGACCAGTTTTTAGGTTATATGCAGCAGTTGACTCCGGCCCCGACCGGATACACCACTTCGACTAACGCGCTGCCGATGGCGGTCAGCGAAGCGACCAACGGTTATTTCAACGCGGCGAGCGTGTATTGGAACCAGACCGGCAACTGGGTTTTGGAGGTTTGCGATTTCGCGGTTGCCGTCCTGGCGTAAACGCGGCGGAGCACGTTCTAATTAGGGTATGAAAAAGATCATCTGTCTATTCATCTCAGTCGCAGTGCTGGCAATGCTGGCACTTTCGGTCGGCACCACGGGTTGCAACACCCTTGGTGGTTCGAGTACCAACGTCACTTCGGAGGTAACGACGATTCAGGACATACAAATCGGCGGGGATGCTGCGGCGGCTACCGCTATTCTCTATGCCGGTTTTGTCGGGAACCAAACTCTGGCGGCTCAGATCGTGGCCGATCAGCAGAACTTTGATGCTCTCTGTGCTGCCGGCATAACAACGGTGCAGAGTGGCACCAACGTCAGTTTTGCCGTGATCGAAGCCAATCTGGCCGCCTTGGCTAAGAGCATCGAGCAGTCCTTTGCGTCGTCAGCGTCAGCGTCAGCGTCAGCGACAGCGACAGTGACAGCGCCAGCGCCAGCGCCAGCGTTAGCGATTAAGTCCGCCAAGGCGAGCCTGGCATCGGCGCAGAGCAAGGTCGCTTCGGCGAAGCCGAAGTGATTACTCAGGCCGTCTCGTCGACCGGCTGAATCTCTTGGGCGCCCAGTCGCAGTTGGAAGCCGAGTCGTTGCTGTTTGACAAGTCGTTGTAGGCGGTGTAAGTGCTAGATGCCGAAAGGCAATAGTGACAAACAAACGCCCTTCCAGTGTTCGCAGGGCTTGCAGAATCTGTTCAGCCGTTCGTTTCACGAACGGCTGAACTGTTTGCTTGTGATTGATTCTTCCGTTTTTTACGAGCGCTTAGGGAGGTTTTGTAGCGTGTGCCCGCACTGGCGCGGTGTTTGTCTCAAAGGTCACGCCCTGGCCTCGCCGGAAGGGTGTCCTTTGCGCCTATTCCCGCCCGTGGAGGGCGCGGACTATGCGCCGGGGCATCAGGATTCCCCCGGCGCTCCGCCGCTGCGTGAGTGCTGCGGGGCCGATAGCGTGATGCCCCCGCTGACATGGGCGCAGGTCTTCATTAGCTTCACACGTTCTATGGCCAAGTGGGTTGCAGCCGGGCTGCCGCTGGTGAGCCGTGAGGTTCACGGGGAGCGGTATGCTAAGTGCAAATCTTGCACGGAGTTCTACGGATTTTATTGTAAACACTGCCGGTGTATTGCACTTCTGAAGACCAAATTAGGTGGAGATGAGCAGTGCCCGCTGCCGGAACCACGCTGGTTCAGCGCCAACGGCCAGGCCGGGAAATGACCATATTGTCGATGTGGCGCACGACCGTCTCCGGGTTGATGTCATCATCACCCTGCCGGTGGAAGAAGTTACGGATGCGGTCCAGGTAGTTCGGATACTGAGTCTTGTAAGCGGCCCAATTGGAGGCCCAGTCGTGACGACCCAGTTCATCCTCGACGAAGCGGGCAACCAAGTCCTCCGTCTCCAAAGGGTGTCGTGCCGGAAATTGCTGCGCTAGTTCCATTGCTGTAAATACAGTTGGTGACAGCGCGTGAAATTATTGAAGCCGAAGACCCGAAGGATTTTTTGAGAAGACTTAGTGCGGCAGGCCCGCGCACGAAGGTCGAATTGCGCCATCATATTGACCATTGGCTTCGGCAGATGCCGGAGAGGACGCAGCAGAATCTGGAAGCTTGGTATCAACAGTTAGACCACGAGGTCATGCCCAGGGTCATGGCGCTTCTGGAGGATTTTTACGGGGTAAAGGTCTCGGACGGCGTTTCGTGGCTTTTCCGTACTTGGGTCAAAAATGATCAGACCGTGCGGCGGGCCGCGCAGATAATTGCGGCCTTTGAAGGAATTATCGAGAAAGAGTAAGTTCTACAAAGTGTATGAGCCAATACCATCAAGCAGACGGAAAGCCGGTGGTCGTCCAGGGCGGCAAACGCGTGGGCGGCTTGCACGAAACACAGGAGCAGGCCGAGGAAGAGGCCAAGAAACTCAATCAGTTGCGCGAGAGCCAGGGTCAGGCAGCGAAGGCCCAGCCGCCCGCCCAGGCGAAGACTAATCTTTACGGGTAAGACTCTGTTCTTCCTGGTGTGGCGTTACGCAAGAAACCCAGACCAGCCGACCCGGAACCGGAACCGCAGGCAGCCGCTGCGGAACCTCCACCACCTGCCGCGCCGCCTCCTGTTATTGAGCATCTGCTTCCGGTTGCCATCGACGCCCCCATTCTCTGTCCTCGCTCGCCCGAAGACGTTATCCACAATGTCATCCTCCGGCAGTTGGCCGATGATCTAGTTGAGCCGCCCGAGGCGGAGCCAGAGAACCCGGCGCTTACCCTCCTCAAGCAAGTCCAGCAGGCTAAGGACCGGGGCCAGCCCCTGGCCAATTATGCTAACGAGGCGGCGAAGGTGTTACAGGGCCTCGACGCTGAGGAAAAGCTGACCGAAGCCGTAGTCCGGCACGTCCGGGTCCGGCGCATCCGCAGGCAGATGGAGTCGGATGAATTTTTGGATAGGTTCCTTCATCGCTGCGTGAAACGCGGCGACCTCTCGCCCAGGGAGGCGGTTATTTTCAAGCAGATGAACTGGAACGGGTTGGTCCAGAGCATCAAGGAGTTGCTCGACCGGCTGGAGGATAGTGAATTGGCCGCGTTCAATCCCCAAGACATCAGCCGGATTGATTGGAAGCTCCAGGTGAGCGAAACGGCCAGCGCTCACGCTTTTGACAAGATGACGCCTCAGGGCCGGGAAATCGTGCGCAAGATTACGATGACCGCCCGGCGCAAGCTCTATCAGGCAAACGTCAAACCTTAAGGGTCATCTACGAACCCAGGCCGATGAGCACGACGGACAGCTACGTCGGCTGGAATTGCTGCAACTCGTCCTACCTTTACACGCACTCTGTAAGAGAGAATGTAAACGCCAAGGCGGTCGAACCCTACTAGTGCTCCGTTCGATCCTCTGTTCTACATGATATGAGTGACTTTGCGGTCCTGGGCGATCCGGCCACTTGTGAAAAATTTGTCCGAATGAACGTTCTTAATGGTGATGTATCGGCGAAAGAAACGCACCCGCACCGCACCCAAAGCCCGCAGCCGGGACGAGAAGTGTGTGACCAAGTGGTGCCACAATCGCAAGGCGGAAAAGAAGGTCCGGCACCGGATGGCCAGCGGCCAGATCAAGGAATACGTGACGCACCTGGTCGTGTGCTGGAAGTGCCGCAGCAAGCAACTCAAAGAAAAGCACCCGGCGACTTACGTCCTCAATGCGATCCGCAACCGGGCGCGGCAGCGCAAAGTGCCGTTCAGCATCACCCTGGTTCAGTTCCAGGAGTGGTGCCAGCAGACCGGGTATCTTGACCGGCGAGGCCGGGAGCCGGAATGCGCAACTATCGATCGTATCAATCACGATGAAGGCTACTACATTTGGAACATCGAAGTCCGGTCGCACGCCGAGAACAGTAGCAACGGCCACACTGTTCCAGGGCAGGAGACGAAGCAAAACCAAAGCCAGTCCGAATACCCTGAGCGCGGTGCCGATTACCTCCCGGAAGCGGCCCAGGAACCCGACGAGACTGAGCCAGTCGGTATCGTTGACAGCGGTGCTTTTGACCAGCCCACAATCGATTCAAACTGCCCATTCTAAACTGCCGCCCGCGCTCCGCCTGACTTTCAATGACTTCTTGGTCTTGTTCTACGTGGAGCAGTACCGCAACGCGCCTTACAGTCAATGGCCCAATGAGTTGAAGATGCCAAAGGTCGTGGACAAGCTGCGGCGGCGCGGCTACGTCCATCGAGGATATTGGCCAACCAAATACAGCATTACCCGGCACGGGTTCAGCCTGGTGAAGTGGATTCGGGCCTCGATTGAGCATACCAACGCAATCCCCGCCGTCCAAGCATAGGTGGACGCGCACTGAGCGTATCGATAAGGTTCTGGCCGAGGCATTTGTCGGCGAGGACATCGACAAGCTCATCGCCACGCTCACGCCCCTGGAGCAGGAGTGGCTGTGGGAACTGCTGGACGATCTCAAGGCCACGCAGAGCATTTCGGAGCGCCAGAGCGAGCGGTTCGATTTTATCCGGCCCCCGCCGATGATGGAGCAGTTCATCAACGATGACTATTACCTGGGGCAGACCTTGCGGCCCATTGAGGGCGAGAACGTCGGCATTTACCCGGCGTGGCGGGACATCCTGGTGCGGGATTTTAATTACCATTCGCGCATCCACAACGCGGTCATCAGTGGTTCTTTGGGGACGGGAAAGTCATGGATTATGGTCGCTATTTTGCTTTACCGGATCACGTTGACCACGCTCCTGCGCAGTCCTCAGAATTATTTCAACCTCAGCCGTGGGTCCAATATTATTTTCAATATTTTGTCGGTGACCCGTGAACAGGTTCGGCAGACGGCTTTTGGTGACGCCATCAATTTCATGACGGCTAGTCCTTATTTTTTGGAGGAGTTGAAGTTTGATCCTGAGATGGAATATTCGAAGTCGGTCGTTCCATTCAACAACAGCATCTTTTTAACAGCCGGTTCCAAGGGCTGGCACGTCCTTGGGCGCAACGTCTTGGGTGTGGGCCTGGACGAGGGCAACTTCCGCCTGGAGAAAGACCCGGACATAAAGGCTTACGCGCTTTATGACCAGGTCCGCACCCGCCTGGTCAACCGCTTCCAGAAGCGCGAGGGTTTCCTGCCTGCCATTAGCTTGATCGCTTCATCGGCTTCGGATGAATCATCCTTTACGGAAACGGTCGTTCGGGATATTGAGAAGGCTAACGATCCCAAGCAGCAAACTGTTTATCGGCTTGCTGTTTACGTGGCCAAGCGGCACGAACTGCAATTGGGCCGCCGCTGGTTCAGGGTCGCCTACGGTCTGCGCAACATGGAGCCGTGCCTGTTGGCGGGCTGGTATTTGGAGGACGGCACTCCCATCAAAGAGGATGGGCTGCCCCAGCACGAGGAGTCGCCCAAGGGCGCGAAGACCGAACTGGTGCCGGAGTTATACTGGGCCGATTTCCGGCGCAACTGCCGGGTGAACCTCCAGTCGGTGTCGGGCATCTCCACGGGCGGAACGCATCGGCTCTTTTCCAGTATAGTTGACATAGAACGATGCCTGGAGCTTAGCGAGGCGGAAGGCGTGCCCGAACCGCTCAAAGAGCGCATCCGCTACATTCCGGTGTCGGTTGAGGATGAACTGAACATCTGGGATTACATGACTCATTCTCGGTTCCTGACTCGCGTCGCCAGCCAGGTCCAGCCGATTCGCCAGCCGCAAATGCTCCGTTACGCGCACATGGACCTAGCCACGCAGTCTAAAGCGGGATTGGCTATTTGTCATCTGGTCGGGAGCAAACGTGTTGAAGGCGTGGTCAAGGAAGGTTTGCCGTTCGACGAATACCGGTTGACTGTGGAATACGATTTTATTTTGACCATTGTGGCCGGGCAGGTGAAGCCCATCAATTTTGATAAAATCTGCAAGTTTTTCTTTTGGCTGCGGGACATGTGCAACTATCGATTTGGTCTGATTACGGCAGATTTTTTTGGCAGTGAAATGCCGCTCCAGGTTTTGGAGGCTGCCGGGTTCAAGGTGGACCGGCAGTCGTTGCACAAGGACAAAGCGGCGTATATTGCCTGGCGCACCGGGTTTGAAGATTTGCGAATACGGTTGTACCGGTCGGAAGAAATGATAGAGGAGGCCGGGAAGTTGATGGAAACTGACAAGGATTTTCAGCATCCCGACAGAGGTTCGGACGATACGGTCGACGGATGTGCGGGCGCTTATTACAACGCCATCACCAGTGATGAGCGCACGACGTTGCTGACCTCGGCGGTGCCCAGCGTCTATCCACAGGGTCAAAATCAGGCAGCCGTTTTGTCCCAGGGCGTCGTCATGGAACTGCCGCTGCCGACGCGGACTTGCCGCGTCATCAAGGAGCACACCGTTCGGTGAAAATTTATGTTGACGTGTAGGGTTGCGCCAAATTTAACTTTGTTTACGGGGCAAGACGCAGCGGTGCGTAAGCCAGTGGAAAGGTGTTTGGTTTTGCTGCGCGAGCACCTGCTGTAATTACGTTGTGACGGCGCGTCAAATCATTGAAGCGGAAGACCCGAAGACTATTTTTCGGCAAGCCCGAGAAGTGTCCGAGTTTGAGCGCCCGGCATCGATTACGGCAGCGGTGAACATGGCTCAACTTTCATTACGGGCCGGAGCCGTGTGTCCGTTGGAATTTGTTTTTTCGCCGTATTCCTGGTATGCGTGCAAATTTAAGGCGCACCCTTGGCATCATCGTCCAAACAGTGTTAGGGGTAAGTTTGCGCATCCTGAAAATCTGCTCAGCGGCCCAGCGTACAGGGCACGCCAAGGCCGTGAGGGTTTGATTGATAAAAAAGCGACAGACGAGGAATTGATTGCTCAGTTTCGCAAAGCGGCGAATGAAACCGGGTTTGGCCGTGAAATAGAAGTGATGCGCTATTCGGAAAGCAACCGCTCGCTTGCTCTGCTGACTCGGTTCCGCTTGAGCGACGGTAAGCCGACTTTGGGCGATCCGGGTGACCCACGATGGAACGGTGAAGTTAGCCAAGTTGTTCTTCTAAAGTGACTTTTATGCTCGATACCCGAGTTCAGTTGCCATCATACAGCATGTGGGTCCAGACCCCCGTTTATTCGGTGGTCTCCCAGGGCGAAAACGTGCTCGTTTTCGGCCTGCTGGCGGATGCGATCGTGGCCGACCCGACCGACCAGGTCTTCGTCGTGCCACGCGCTGGCGTTTACAGACTGGACTTGATTTCGCAGAATTTTTACGGTATCCCCGACCTCTGGCACGTCATTGCCCGCGCCAACAATCTCGTTGACGCGCTGGTGGGCTTTGCCCTGGGCGACAGCATCCGCGTGCCGACCAAGGCTCGCCTGGCGCAGGAGGGCCTGTTAAGTGTATGAATGTTCGCGAGATTATCGAAGCTGAAGACCCTAAGAATTTCATGCTTCGTGTCAGGTTTAGAACACTCTTGGTGCACTGCGGCACCCCTGCGCTCCATCGTAGGTACAAAATCGGTCCAAGAGAGACTCTTCCAGTTGATGAGGTTACAAACCAGCCTAGTGCAGTAGTTAACGTTTATTGTGAGGGCTTTGGTTGGTTTACCGTTGCGTTTCCCGTCGTCATTTATGGCCGCGAGGCAACGTGGAGGCCGCGTCCTACCGATCCCGATTTGTACATATTTGCAGCGCGGATTTCACGTAGCATCACAGGCAAACCAGAAAGCCCTGATTGGCAAGATAAACTTGACGGTGCTCTTCAGAGGGACTTTCCAAACGATTTTGTCCTAAACGGTCATGTGAAATTTCATTAAGTTATGGCGTTCATTACTGAAACCAAACTGCGCAGCACGGTGGACCTGCCCATCGCGCTCCCGGACACCACGCTCAAGCAGAGCGATTACCTGGTTGTTGCCACGGTGAAGCTCGGCGCGGCCCAGCGCTTGACCCTCACGTCCCTGGCCCTCCAGATGCTGGATTCGACCGTGGACCCGAGCCTGGTGGACCCCACGAACCTGATTGTGCCCAACCTGGGTCTGGCCTACGTCGTCCTGCGCCAGGACTATGCTTCTGGCGTCCCCGGCCAGATCGGGGCGCTCGATTACATCTACCTAACGGGCCTGGGTGTTGTGAACCGATCCCTCATTCCGGTAGTGCTTATCGCACCGGCCAACTACTCGATTCTCGTTGCGAACAACATGCAGCCCTCAACCACGTCGGCGATTCCGACCAGCACGTCTATCGATTTCAAGTTGATCGTCACCGGCCAGTTTAGATTGGAGTTGACCGTTGCCTGAAGACCCAAAAGAAGTGTTCCGGCGCATCACCCGCAATCGCAGGCGGGAGCGGTGGTGTTTTACGGATAGCGAGTTGGAGCGGCCCCAGGACTGCGCCAGCGATGACCCTTTTGTAGCCCGCGTTAACTCTGACATATTCACCCAAATGGAGCCGGACCTTGAGGAGCAGGGGATTATCAGGCTGCGCAACGGGACCACGACCCACCGCTGGGAGGACGGCAGCGGCGGCGTGCCGGAGACACTGCTGCAATATGCTAGGGAAGTGGACGTGCTGGAAAAGCCCGCCTATTTCGGGGACAATGACGAGCAGGGCGATGACGATTTTGAGGCCGCAACCTGGCTCTACGTCTTTGTTTCGGCGGACGGGCACTTCCAGGCGTGGGCACCCGCGCCTACGGTCGAGGCCGAAGACCCTAAGGCGCTTTTCAAGGCGGTCACCCGAAGGCACCATCAGGAGCGGTGGTGTTTCACGGCCTACGAATTGGAGCACCCCGAGGACTGCAAGAGCCACGATGAGTTTGTGGCCGATCTTGGCGGGGACCAGGAGGGGCTAATCAGTGAACTGGGCGTTTTGGTCCAGCGTAACGGAGACGTGACCAACCGCTGGGGCGACGGCACTGTGGGGGTTGGCGATGAATACCGCCAGCTTGCCGACAAGTCCGACACGCTGGTAAAGCCATACAGGCAGGCGGGCGAAAGCGACGTTTACGCGGACACCTGGCGCGAGGTCATCGTGGACAAGGAGGGCAAGTTCGTGGCCTGGGCAGCCGAAAAGGCCCGGCAGGTAATCGACAATGAGCTACTGTCACTACTCAGGTCTCCCCTGAAACGGGAAGATAAACCGCAGCAAACATGAGCGTTCCGAACAAGTTCGGGTTCCGGTTGAGACCAGGCAGTCAATTCGTGTTGACTGCCCTACAGCCCTCGTTAAAGGGACTGGACCTGAACGACAGCGCCCCTGTCGGGCAGCATCTGAGATTCCCTGGCAACGGGGATTTAAAACCTGCGTTAACGCCAGGGCTTGTTTCGGATCGCTTTCGATCCCGGTTAACG
>Ga0209039_10001637_pt1 | contig 20460 bp, 14 predicted proteins | sample BogFormECP12_OM1_FD_188238 | JGI IMG/M metagenome (GOLD analysis project Ga0209039, IMG submission 188238) | Bog forest soil microbial communities from Calvert Island, British Columbia, Canada - ECP12_OM1 (SPAdes) (version 2) | ecosystem: Environmental > Aquatic > Freshwater > Wetlands > Bog ...
CCCCTGGATGGGATTTCTGAATCTTCATAAAAAGGCCGCCACAACAGGGCGGCCCTGCGAACGTCTCACCGGCGCCATCTTAGTGAGCCGCGGCTTCCATCTGTTCGGCGTCCATGTCAAAGTTTGAATAGACGTTTTGCGTATCGTCGAGCTCTTCAAGAGCCTCCAACAGACGAATCATCTGGCTGGCCGCCGAGCCTTCCAGCTTGGTGTAGGTGGAGGCAACCATGGTCACCTCGCTCATCACCGTGGGAATTCCGGCAGCCTTGATGGCCGCAGCCAATCTCTCGTAGTCGGCCGGGTCGGAGACGATTTCCCAAGTGTCGCCTTCATCGTTCAGGTCCTCACCGCCATTTTCCAGCACAATGTCCATCAACTTCTCTTCCGTGGCGGCTGACTTCTCCACGGCAATCAGGCCCTTCTTGTGGAACATGAAACGCACCGAGCCGCTCTCGCCCAGGTTGCCGCCGTTCTTGGTGAACGCGTGGCGGATCTCGCTTACCGCGCGGTTGCGGTTGTCGGTTAAAACCTCCAGGATGATGGCCACTCCGCCGGGACCGTAGCCCTCGAAGGTGACCTCCTCGTAGTTAACCCCCTCCAACTCACCGGTGCCGCGCTGGATGGCGCGCTTGATGTTCTCCTGCGGCATGTTTTCGGCTTTGGCCGCCAGGATGGCGGTGCGCAACCGGGGGTTGCCGTCGGGGTCGCCGCCGCCGCTTTTGGCGGAGATGCTGATTTCCCGGATCAAACGGGTGAATATCTTTCCGCGCTTGGCGTCCAGCGCGCCCTTCTTGTGCTTGATGGTGGCCCACTTTGAATGGCCGGACATGGGAACCTCAGAAAGACTGAAATAATGCGGCGCGGGCACGCGCCTGACCTAGTGAGTATACCATTGGGCCCGACGCGCACCGCACGGCCCGCTATCCAACCGACGGCTGAAGTTCGACCTTTCGGGTGACAATCACCAGCTTTGCCGGAGTCAGTTCTGGACCGTCCCAGCCTTCCTTCACCGCCTCGATATGGATCTCGCCCGCCTTCCGGGTGGACTGCACGATCAACTGCGCCAATCCGTTGAAAAGAGAGCGCTTAGGCTCCTTGTCGCTCTCCTGGCAGTTGGGATCACCGTTGCCCACGCCGATCAGCACACCGTTACCAGCCACCTTGAAACCGATAAGATTCGAGGCCGTTGGAACAGGCCGGCCTTCCTTGTCCAGCGCCTCGACGGTCACCATCGCCACGTCCTGGCCGTCTGCATTGATCTCGGTGCGGTCCGCAGTCAGCCGGATAGCCACGGGCGCCCCGGTGGTCTCGCGCTTCCCGGTGAGTACGACCTTGCCATCCTTGATGCCACGCGCCTCGATCACGCCTGGCTCGTAGTTGACCTTCCATTCCACGTGGCCCAGGTGGGGAACCTTCTGAGTGCCCAGGCTCTTGCCGTTCACCAGGAGTTCAACCTGATCCAAGTTCGAGTGAACCCAGACGGGGATTACTTCGCCCTCTTTGCCCTCGAAATTCCAGTGCGGGAACAGGTGCAGCACCGGCTCCTTTCCCCACCAGGACTTGTAGTAATAAAAGTTGTCCTTGGGAAATCCGCACATGTCCACGATGCCGAACTGCGAGTTAATGGACGGCCACCCATAGGGCGTGGGCTCGCCGCGATAGTCGAAGCCGGTCCAGGCAAATCCACCCGCCTCCCACTCACGCGTAGCGTAGAACTTCCACCACTCCTCGGCCTGCTCACCCCAGCCAGGATTGTTGACATCGTAGGCGCTTACCGTATTGCGCAGCTTGTCGGTCGAGTAGGTACCGCGAGTCGAGACGGAGCTGGCCGTCTCCGAGCCATAGATAGGCCGCTTGGGGTTCAACTTGTGATATTCGTCAGGGCGGTTCAAGCCGTAGTTGAATCCGATGATGTCAAAGGCATCGGAGACGCCTTTCTTGTTGTCTCCATTCACCGCCGCAGAGACGACGCGCGTGGGGTCGAGCTCGTGGCAGCGCCGCACCATGGATGAAGCGATCTTCGCGCCCTCTTCGGCCATCGCGTCCTGCAAAACCCACTCTTCGTTGCCGACCGACCAGAGAATGATGGAGGGTGAGTTGCGATAGCGCTTGACCATGGCCTCGAGTTGCGCCATGCCTTCGGGGTTGGAGCTCATCTGCCGCGTCTCGCACATCATCATCACGCCCATGCGGTCGCAGGCTTCCACCCACTCCGGCGTTGGCATGTTGTGCGAAGTCCGTACGGCGTTGCAACCCATCTCGAGCAGCACGCCCAGCCGGAAGCATTGCAGACGGTCAGGCAAGGCCGCGCCCACCCCGGCGTGGTCATGGTGGTTGCAGGTTCCCTGAATTTTGAGAGGCTTGCCGTTCAGAAAGAAGCCCTTGTCCGCGTCGAAGACCGCGGTGCGCACGCCAAAGCTCACTCGCTCGGCATCGCGGACCTTGCCGCCCGCCTCCACGGTTACAATGGCGGTATATAGGTTCGGCGTATCCACCGACCACAACGCCGGGTTGGCCAGCTTTGCAGTGGCAGTGAAGTTTGCCGTTCCATCCACCGGAATCGATTGCCCTAGCGCCTCTGCGGTAGCCACCGTTTTGCCCGCGGCGTCAAGAATTTGCCAACTGACTTTGGCGTTCTCCACCTGATTGCCTTCGTTCACCACCATCGTGCCCAGGGTGAGAGTGGCGAGTGAACCCGTAGCCCGAGATGTGGCACTGGCGCTTAACGCAGTCCGTACCGTGCTCTCCCACTTGCCGAGGTGCAGCGCATCTGTCTTGGTCATCCACACATGGCGGTAGATGCCGGCGCCCTCATAGAACCAGCCGTCACCGAAAGTGGCGTCCACGCGCGCGACGATGTAATTCTTTTGGCCATAACTCAGAAAATCAGTGAGATCAAAGCGGAAGGGCGCGTAACCATTGTCGTTGCGGCCGACGAAGCATCCGTTAACGAAGACCAGGACGTCGCGGAAGGCGCCGTCGAACTCGATGGTGATGCGCCGGCCCAGATCGCTGGCTGGAATATCGAACTCGCGCCTGTACCAGCCCACGCTGGTCTCCGGGTAGCGGCGGCCGAGTGGTTTGTATCCATGCGAATTCAGCGCCTCGTCGCGCACAAAGGGCAGCTCGACGGCCCAGTCATGAGGCAGGTTCAGGGCGCGCCACTTGGAGTCGTCAAACCCGGCCTTTGCGAAAGCGAATTCACCAGTCTTGGCAAAGTCACCCTGTCCTGTACCAAATCCCAGATCACGGGCCGGGTCAGTGCCGTGGCCGAACTGAAACTTCCAGCCAAAGTCGAAGAGCAGCCGCTCGCGCGGCGCGATGACTACCGAGGCCTCGGCGGTGTTTGGTATCGGAGCAGCCGCTATGCGCCCCCAGGCCGAGCGGGCAACCAGGGAAGAAACTGAAAGAGCCAGCCCTGAGGAGAGCAGGTCTCGACGAGAGATATGAGCCATAAAAAACCTCTTTCCCGGTGAAATCTCACCGTAGACAACCGAAAAATGCCGGTCGCCAGTTACACATGGATTCTAAACCCGGCGGCATGGATAAGCAGGCGGCTTTTGTCACGATTGAGAATCAAATAAACATTACGTATTACCAACGGCTAGCTTACGGACGGCAACCGGGGAATTCCTCTCATCACAAGAGCGTGAAACTGATACTCTAAGGGCATGAGGTCAGGGGTCCCGGTCTTTCCCGATTCCAAAGGCATCCGCAACACACACCATGCGATTCCTGAAGCTGCTTGCCCCCGCTCTATTCTCTTGCGCGACTCCGAGGCTCGGCCATAGCAATGATTGATATTCACAACCATCTGCTCTACGGAATCGACGACGGCTCGCCCGATCTGGATACATCCATTGAGATGGCGGAGGAATCCGCAGCCAACGGCGTAACCCACATCGTCTGCACTCCGCACGCCAGCGAACAATATCCCTACCTGACCCAGCTCATCGAAGAGCGTTATGCGCAGTTGCGCGAGCTGTTGAAGGGCGAGATTGAGTTGAGCCTGGGATGCGACTTCCACATGACCGCAGAGAATGTGGCGGAGGCTGCGACCAATCCCCTGCGCTACTCCATCGACGGCAAAGGCTACCTGCTAATCGAGTTTTCCAACACAGCTATTCCCCCGCAGATGAACGACGCCATGTTTCTGCTGCAATCAACGGGCTACCGGCTGATTGTGACCCATCCGGAGCGTTACCCCGCCGTGCTGGGCAGGCCGGAGATGCTGGCCGAATGGCTGCGCATGGGTTGCCTGGTCCAGGTCACCTGCGGCTCCTTGTATGGGCGCTTTGGCAAGAAGGCGGAGGCTTTCTCCAACGAGCTGCTGCAGCGCAACTGGGTTCACTTTATCGCCAGCGACGCGCACAACATGAGCTGGCGCCCGCCTCATTTGAGGAAAGGCTACAATTACGTGGCCAGCCACGCCGGCGAAGAGACAGCGCGCCGCTTGTGCGAGACCAATCCGCGAGCCGCCGTGGATGGAGCGCCGTGGCCGGCGCAGCCTGAACCCGTGGGACTTTGGGAATATGAACCCATGAAGTTCCGCGCCAGGAAGTTTGCCTTCCTGCGCGGGAAGAAAACCATCGAAGATGCAGGCGACGATGCTACCAAGGCCGGCAAACGCGGCTTTTTCAAGAGCATCTTCGGGCGATAGTGGCCTTGAGCCCTCATACCTAAAGCAACCTCTGTGCCTATGCCGCAGCCTTTTCCAGTCGCCTATTTCATTGAAAAGCAACTGAATATAAACATGATCCAGACGGGACAAATGGATGTATAGTGTTGAGCAGCCTTAAAAACACAATTGAAATTCCTCCGAACTCTTTTGTATGCATCGGCACGGTCAGTGTGAGTCCTTGAATCATGGCTCGCAAGCGTTCCATTTCGAGCGATTCATAGCTGAAAAAGGAGATTCCAGATGAAACGCTTTGCCGTTTTAGCCCTTGTCCTCCTTCTGGCGGGGACTCTCTCCGCCAAGGAAGAACCGCATCAGTGGAAGGCGTTGCAGGTAAAGAACCTCACCGTTAATCCCGGCGTGAATTTATCGCCGGAAGAAATCGGCTATTTCCACGAGGGATTTTTGGAGGCGATGCGCAAGAGCAAGCTCGCCGAGCAGGTTCTGGATGACGGCGCGACGGTGCCTCAGGATATTGCATCTGATTCCATGGTGATGGAGGGTACCATCACTTACCTCGAGCAGGGGGGTGCTTTTCGGTCACCACACGCGCAAGCCGAATTCAAGCTGTACCGCGTGAGTGACCATCGATTGATCACGACAACAACTTGGCAAGGCGAGGGCCTGGGTCATGGGGCGAGTCACGGCAAGGCCTGGAAATATATTGGAATTATCGCTGCCTACGAGGTCAAAAAGAAAGCAAAGGAATTGCAGCCGCTCTCTTCGTTTCCGCCTGCCGCCCCGGCTGAAGCGGAAACTCCGGCCAGCGTAGGCACTGCGCAGCAGGTTTCTTCAAACGCTGATGCGTTGACCAACAACTCCATTGTTGAAATGGTTACAGCCAAGCTACCGGAAGAGGTTATCATCACCAAGATTCAAACATCGCCGAACAATTTCGACCTCTCTACCCCAGCTTTGGCGGACTTGAATCAGAAGGGCGTTTCCGCCGCCATCATGAAAGCCATGCTAACGGCTCCGAAGGCGGCTGCACCTGCGGCTCCCCCGGTCACTACAGGTCAGCAAGGAAGCACAGCCTCCGCAAGCGGCGACCAAGCCAATTCCTTCACCGGCAAACTCAAATCAAAGACTGCGCTAATCATGCAGAGGCGCTCCTCGGCATACGCCAAGATGGAGGCCGTGGCAGACGACGGTCAGACGCTCACCTTTTACGCCTTCGCCTCCACATCGGTCACGGACGCGAGCGGTAACGACCTGAACAAAGGCGGAAAGTATCTCGGGGGAAATTTCCTCAAGAAGGGTCAGCGGATTGAGGTGAAATACTCAGTCATTACCAACGGCTCAAGAATCACCAACGGCCAATACAGGGCCGACTCGATTCACGCTCTCGATTAGTCGGCAAAAAACAGCGTGTTCGGTTGCTTTTGTTGGTTTTGAAATGAAAAGGAGGATTTTTCTGATGAAGTATGCTTCGTACGTAGCCTTTTGCGCAATCCTGCTGTGCTGCCCTGCACTTCGCAGCCAGTCCATTCTCACCCTCAGCGCCGATGATGTGAAGTTCCTCAGTGGCTGCGGCGTCTTGCAGGAAGACATCAAGGTAATCCCTAACCTTCCCAGCGCCGGCCAGCACAAAATCTTGGTGATATTGCGTAAAAACGGCAGGGAGTGCAGCGATATTAAGTCCTACAAAGATACCAGGGACCACTTGAGAAAATACACTCCGCCACCGAGCGTGGTTCCCATGCCGCCAAAAGGGTATGATATGGATTTCTTTACGAAGGCCGAATACGACTATGTAAGCAAGACCAACAACGATCTTCTTGAAAAGCTCTTGAAGCAAATGAGTAACTAGCACTAAGTACAACTCGAACGACCAGTTGTCACATGAGCGGGCTGGCCCGGATGGCTTCGTGCTCGTCTGCTGACTAATAAATGCCTCGGCCAGGAAGCCGTCTACAGCCCCAGCCCGCCATCCACAGCCAGAACCTGGCCGGTGATAAAGTGCGGCCCCGAGGCAAAGAAGAGTACCGCCTGGGCCACGTCGTCCACGCTGCCGTTGCGCCTCATGGGCGTTTTGGCGGCGAAATGCGCGGCCGACTCGACCGGCTTTTCGTCTATATCGATCCATCCCGGAGCAACGCAGTTGACGCTAACCTCGGGAGCGAAGGCCTTGGCCATGGCCTGGGTGAGCATGTGCAGCGCAGCCTTCGATGAGCAATAGTGAGCGTGACCGGCCCAGGCATGGATTCCGCCCAGCGAGCCGATGTTGACGATCCTTCCCTTGACCTGGCGCAGATGCGCCAACGCCTCGCGCGCCACCAGGAAGGGGCCGCGGACATTGGTCTCGAAGACCACATCCCACTGCTCGAGAGTGAGCGAGTCGAGCTGCGCGGACTCAAAGACGGCGGCATTATTGACCACGATGTCAAGCCGCCCAAAGCGGTTGACAGTGGCAGCCACAGCGGCACGCACCGATTCCTCAGAACGCACATCGCACTCCACAGCCAGAGCGTGGCTTCCAAGGCTCTCGATCTCGCGGGCGGTTGCAACTGCTTCGGCGTGGGAGGTGCGGTAGGTGAGGGCTACGTCCGCGCCGGCCCGCGCCAGGGCCAGAGCAATGCCGCGGCCAACACGCCGCGCGCCGCCGGTTACCAGTGCCGATTTGCCGCCGAGGGGAAGGCCGGTCATCGCTTTGCTCTTAGGTTCTGTAGTTAATTTGGCTTGGGCTGGCTCGAACCAGGCTGCGCCTCCGGCTGGGCCGGTGGCTTGGACTCATCCGGGCTTTTGCCGCCCTGGATTGTGTCGGGGTGGTGCTTGTAGATGGAATACTGCTCGCCGGGACGCTTCATCCGTATCTCGATCGCCATGTTTGCTTTGTCGATCTTGTAGTCGTCCCCAAAGGTCTGGAAGCCCTTGGCAATGATCTGCATTCGCACCGTGTAGCCGATGTTCAGCACGTCGATGATGGCTTTGCCGTCCTCGTTGGTCTTCAGCTCCATGTTGCCCTTTTCACCCCCTATCAGGTGGAAGATGACGGCGGCATTCTCGATGGGCTTGTCATTCAAGTCCCGCACCACGGTGACCTCAATGCGCGCTGTGGGCGGCGGCGCCTTGTACTTTCTGCCGCGATTAGGGGGTTTCTGCTGAGCAACGGCGGTGAGCGACGCGATGACCAGGCCAAGTGCGGCCACAACGAGACTGAGACGAAAAAGAGAACTGCGCATCATAGGCATCATTGTATATGGTTGCAGACCGCTTGCGGCCAGAGTACCAAATTGCCCCCTCTGCCCGTAAAATGCTGATTCCGGGAATGATTGCCGGCAATCAAATTTATATGAGTGAATCTCGCTCATATTTTTACTTTCTCACTTGACAACATATACCGGAATTGCCTATCGTTAGCAATTGGAAGGCGAGAGTGCTAGCATATGGCTGGTGAAACTGCTCGCCGGGTCCGCTGCTCCGGATTATGGAACAGCAACCCTTTTATTCCAAAGTATTTACCGTAATTCCAATCAAACCTCGCAGCAGGGCTTCCCCCTGCCAGCGTGTGAAGGAGAAGCGAAGCAATGGCATCAGCATCCACAGCAACAAAGTTTACCCCGCTTCATGACCGCATCCTCGTCCGCCGTCTGGAAGAGGGCGAAACCATCCGCGGGGGCATCATCATCCCCGACAGCGCCAAGGAAAAGCCCCAGGAAGGCGAAGTCATCGCCGTCGGCAAGGGCAAATCCAACGATGAGGGCAAGGTCTTCCCCCTCGACGTGAAGGCGGGCGACAATATCCTCTTCGGCAAATACTCCGGCACTGAGATCAAGATCGACGGCGAGGAGTTTCTGATTATGCGCGAGGAAGAAGTTCTCGGCATCGTGAAGAAGTAAGCACTTAGCTTTTAGCTATTAGCTCTTAGCTTTTAGCTGAAAGCAGGCGGAATGGTTCTGAATCTTACAACGAAGGCTTTAGCTAATAGCTAATAGCTAGAAGCTAAAAGCTGAATTAGGAGAGATACAAAAATGGCAAAGCAGATATTGCACGGTGAGGAATCCCGTCAGGCGATCCTGCGCGGCGTCAACACGCTGGCGGACGCCGTAAAGGCGACGCTTGGGCCCAAGGGCCGGAACGTGGTCATCGAGAAGAAGTTTGGTTCGCCGACCATCACCAAGGACGGCGTGACCGTGGCCAAGGAGATCGAGCTGAAGGACCCGATGGAGAATGTCGGAGCGCAGCTGGTGAAGGAAGTTGCCTCCAAGACATCGGACGTGGCCGGCGACGGCACGACCACAGCAACAGTATTGGCGCAATCGATCTTCCGTGAAGGCGTGAAGACGGTTGCAGCCGGGGCCAACCCGATGGCCCTGCGCCGCGGCATCGAAAAGGCCGTGACCGCGATCATCGGAACGCGCGACAAGGAAGGCAAGTGGACCGATGGCGGCGCTTTGGGCAAGCTGTCCAAGCCCGTCAACGAGGGCTCCGTGGCCCAGGTAGGCGCGATCTCGGCCAATGGCGACCAGGAGATCGGCGACATTATTGCCGAAGCAGTTAAAGTTGTGGGCAAGGATGGCGTCATCACCATCGAAGAGTCGAAGACCATGCACACGGGCCTGGAGACGGTCGACGGAATGCAGTTTGACCGCGGCTATCTAAGCCCATACTTCGTCACTGATGCCGAGCGGCTGGAAGTGATTCTGGAAGAGCCCTACATCCTGATCTATGAGAAGAAGATCAGCGCCATGAAGGACCTGCTGCCCCTGCTGGAGCAGATTGCGCGCGGCGGCAAGCCGCTGCTGATCATCGCTGAGGATGTTGAGGGCGAGGCACTAGCGACCCTGGTGGTGAACAAGCTACGCGGCACGTTGAACGTGGCCGCAGTGAAGGCGCCGGGCTTCGGCGACCGCCGCAAGGCGATCCTGGGCGACATTGCCATCCTGACCGGCGGCAAGGCCATCACGGAAGACCTGGGCATCAAGCTGGAAGGCGTGAAGCTGGAAGACCTGGGCAAGGCCAAGCGCATCACCATCGACAAGGACAACACCACGATTGTGGACGGCGGCGGCAAGCCCTCTGAAATCGAGGGCCGGGTGAAGGAGATCCGCGCGCAGATCGAGAAGACCACCTCGGACTACGACAAGGAGAAGCTGCAGGAGCGGCTGGCCAAGCTGGTCGGCGGCGTGGCCATCATTAAGGTAGGCGCGGCCACCGAGACCGAGCTGAAGGAGAAGAAAGCTCGTGTCGAGGATGCATTGCACGCGACGCGCGCGGCAGTCGAGGAAGGCATCGTCCCCGGCGGCGGTGTGGCCCTGCTGCGCACCATTCCGGCGGTGGACGAACTTATTAAGAAGCTCGAGGGCGACGAGAAGATCGGGGCCCAGATCGTTCGCCGTTCTCTCGAAGAGCCACTTCGCCAGATCGTCGCCAATTCCGGCGCAGAGGGCGCCGTTGTGGCGGCTAAGGTCATTGAGGGCAAAGAGAAGGACAAAGATCCGTTCAACCCCTACTTCGGCTACAACGCCGAGACTGGCCGCTACGAGGACCTGGTGAAGGCCGGCGTCATCGACCCCACCAAGGTCGCGCGCACGGCGATGCAGAATGCCGCTTCGATCGCCGGCCTGCTGCTTACTACCGAAGCGCTGGTTGTCGAGATTCCGGAGCCCAAGCCCGCTCCGGGCGGCGGCCACGGCGGCGGTATGGACGGTATGTACTAGGACAGTGAACAGAGATCAGTGGTCAGTGGACAGGAAGTAAGACTACGACTGGCCCGCTATCTCGGATTCAACTGTTTATGATTCGGAAGCAAATCAACAAAAGGCCTCCAGCTTCGGCTGGGGGCCTTTTACTGTGCATCCTGATATATTGTCTGCGGCCGTAACACAACAGCCGCTTATCTCCTCAACCGCCATGCGATTGATCGCAGCGGCGGCGAAAAATCTCTAGTGCCGCTAAGAGGCTATTGCGACTACCTTCGAGGAGACCATGGAATTTGCGGTCTGAGCAGGCTGCGGCCGCGATGAACGCAACCATCCGGCGGAGAGCCATGAGCGCGGAATCGAAAACTCCGACCAGCCGCAATCAAGGCAAACCAGGACATCGGGCGACGGCGTCATGGGGGGATGGCTCAGAGTTCGATGACAATTGCGATACAACCGGATCTCGGCGGGAATTACAGAAAGTGATGCAGACTGGCATTTCGGACAATTCATGGGATACCTCTGAAGCAAAAACATCAGAAAAAGCAAATGTACTACCTGAGGAAAAACTAACTCTAATCTTTTCTGCACTGATTTTTCAACGGTTATTATGCAAAATTGAATATGGTGAGCCAAAATTCTGCAATTTTTGGTAAATTCGCTTTGATAATATCAAATTTGTTTTAAGTTGTTTTTGGGCAGCTTTCCATGCCCATCTTCAGCATTTTCGCTGCCCCGCGCTCCAGAGGGGCAGATCTGGACTCGAAAGGACAAATCTATTTTGACTGAAATGCAGAACGGGATTCCCGAACGAACCCCGTTCTGTTTTTCCGGATAACTCCGGAGATTAGAAGGTGATGTGCATACCCATGGTGAAGGCCCTGTTGCCGCCGATGGTGCCCAGCACGGAGCCGAAGTTGGCGGCGTTGTTGGGGCATCCGCTGCTGTTGACGTTGTACGGCGTGGTGCAAGTGCCGGTGCCAAGCGGGGTGAGAGTCGGAATCTGAAGCGTTGTGCCTGACCCGGTGGTGTAAGGTATTTGATCCAGGCGGGCCAGCGCGGAGTTCTGGTCCGTGGTGTTATTGCCGGTCACAATCTGACCGTAGTTGACATAGTAGTACGTACCGGGCTCGCAGTTGTTACCGGCACTCGCTGCGCTGGCGGAGCAGGCGGAGTTTTGTCGAATCTGCCCCTGGTTCATCGGCACATCGAGGCTGGTGGTGTTGGTTACGTTGAAGACGTTCAACTGATACTGCAGGGAGATCCTTTCCGAAACATGGAAGTCCTTGCGCACAGAAATATCCAGCCTCTTCTGCATGGATTGGCGGAAGAGGTTGCGCTGTCCTGGGGCAAAGTCCGTTTCGTAGATGTCGGAAGGATCACTGCCTGTTGAGATGGGCACGCCCATCTGGCCGGGAGCGACATAGTTGATGGCAATCTGAGTTGGATCGATGGCCGGAATATAGTTGCCGCCGGAAGTGCGGAATGGCCCGGAGTTGCCGGTCAAAGCTGTCTTTGGATGGGCCGGATTTTTGATTCCGATCACAGGGTTCATCAGGGTTGGATAGTTGCCGAAGTAGACGCTGCCGACGGCGCCGTAGAACTCATAGAGCGAATATGGCTCGCCGCTTTGCAGGATGCCGATGCCGGTCAAGTGCCAGTCGTTGGCAAAGTAGGAAGCCAGCGAGTGGGCCTTGGCCATGTTGGGGGCCGAGGCCTGGAAGTTGACGCTGAATACGTGGGTGCGGTCGAAGTCTGACGAGGCCCAGGAGTCACGTAGATTGTTGGGGTTGTCGCCGGTGAAGAAGAGGCCGATGTCGCTTTGTTCGTCGAGGGCGTGGCTCCAGGTGTAGCTTACGCCGGCCTGGAAGTTATGCGAAAGGCGCTTCTCGATGTGGGTTTCGAGAGCGTCGTATGCAGAGTTGCCCACCGTCTTGAAGAGTGCGGCGTTGGGGCTGAAGCCGACGAAGGGGGCGCGGAAGTCCGTGTTGCCGCCGTCGGCGGTGTTCCATGGCTCGCCGGCGATACTGTTGTAGTCAAAGCCGGTAAACGAGTTCTCATTCAGCACTTGGAATCCGTAGGTTGCCGTCTCGCCGTGGATAGGGTTGGTGGGGGTTGCGATTCCCGGCTCATTAAGGGGCACCGGGACAACTGCATGGCGGCCACGGTTGCCGGTGTAGCCGATGGTGATGGCCAAATCGTTGAGCGGCTGCCACTGCACGTTCAAGGTGTAGTTCATGGTGTAGGGCAGAACATTGTCCTTGCCGTAGGCGCCGAAGTTCAAGGTCGGTGTGCAGTCGGTGTAGCCTTCCTGGTTGTCGATCGCTCCGCAGTTCTTGCCATAATGGGCGCTGTTGCCAGTCATGATGTTGAGCTGATTCTGCAAGGCCTGCTTGATGACGCCGGGGTTAGAACTGGGCGGGATATAAGTCGACGCGGTGAGCGCAGTGCCCAGGGGATTGCCAAGCGTGTTGCCGTTGCCCTGCACGTAACTGGCCAGCGGCGCCGATTCAGTAACGCCGAAGGGACCGCCGTTTCCGCTGCCCGCCGGCTGAGAGAGGTAGCTAAAGAGTTCTCCGCGATCATAGTACATGCCGCCACCGCCGCGGATGACGAGATTGCTGTGGAATTTCTTGGGCGACCAGGCAAAGCCGATACGAGGCGAGATACCCCACTGGCGGCCGGTAAGCGTAGAATTCGTGGTTCCGGGCGTCGGGTTGTATTTGTTGTTGCCGGCAATGACAAAGCCCGCGTTGTTGACGGTAAAGCCGGTGGTGGAAGTCCCCGTCACATCGTAGAGCGAGGGGTCGAAGTTGAACATGTTACCGTATTTCTCGGTCATGCCGCCGTGATAGTCGTAGCGAACGCCGGCAGTGACGCTGAGGTTGGACAACGCCTGCCACTTGTCCTGGAGGTAGCCGGAGACCTCGTTGGAGCGATAGTAGCGATCGGCGTTGTTGCGCCCGCTGGCGGGATCGATGCTCTCCAGCACGCTGGAACTGGAGACGTTTTTCGGCGTCTTACCGGCTTTCTGATCATAGAGGAAGTTCCCAAAGCTGGAACTTGAGATCTGCGCGATGCCGGTGCGATTGTTGTCGATATTCAACTGGGTATAGCTATAGCCTCCGCCGGCCACGAGAGTGTGCTTGCCCCAGGTAAAAATGACGTTGGTGGAGGGGTTGAGGCGGTTCTGGTAATAGCCCATATTGGCAAACGAGCTATAGGGACCGACCTTGAGCGCTGGCATACCGCTGGCCTGGCTGGTGACGGGGAAATCCCTGATCAGCAAGCCGGGCAATCCGGGCGCAAAACTTCCCGCAGGGGCGGTGTTGCCTCCGTTGACGCCAAAGGTGGGGTCGCCAGTCGAACTGACCAGCGCCGGGTCCTGCTTGTAGTAGCCGTATGAGCCCATGCGTACAAAGCCCAGGCGCTGTTCCCAGTTGAGGCGTGAACCAATGGAGATAGTGTTGTCAATGGCCGCCACCTGCGAACCGTTGTTCTGGGTAACAGGAAATCCGCCTGTCTGGGAATAACCAAAGGGCTTGTTGACCGGCGTGTTCTGATAGTAGTACTTCATTGAAAACCGGTCAGTTTTGGTGACGTCGTAGTCCACGGAGGCAGTCGCCTGGTCAGATTGCAGGACCGAGGTGCCGAGCAGTATCACGTTCGGGGAGCCGTATTGATAGGTTCCTCCAGGGTTCTGCGCCGAGGGAATCAAGTACTGCCCGTTAGGCAGCTTGGCCTGCATGAGCGCCTCGGCAATCGGATCGAGGGGCCGGTTACTCGGTATAGGGGTACCGAGATTCCAACTTTGGGCCGCGGTGGCCAGACCTGATGCCGAGCGGTCATCGGAGAGACCTACCGGCACGGTCATCTGCGACAGGCCAGTGCCGTGGTCGGAGTTATAGCGGTGTTGATAGGCGACAAAGATGAATACCTTGTTCTTCAGCACAGGTCCGCCAGCCGTAGCGCCGAGGCTCCAGCGGTGCAACCCGGGGTTTTGCATGGATGCGGGGAAAGCACCGAAGCCCTCGGTGGCAAGCACATAATCCTGGTTGAAGAAAAAGGGCGCGGCGTTTAGAGAGTTATTGGCAAAGGTCCCGTATGTCTCTGCATGCCATGTATTCGTGCCGGTTTTGGTGTTGACGTCAATCTGCGCGCCGCTGGTGGCGCCCTGCTGGGCGTCATACATGGAGGCGTTGACGCGCAACTCCTGAGTGAACTCGGGCGGAGGCGAAGGCAGGCTGTTGCCGTTGGAGCCGTAGACCGAAGTGCCGACGGGCGCCGCGCCGCCAATCGAGGCAGAGCCGGCAGCGGAGGAAGCGGAGGTGCTGCCGCCGCCGATGTTGAAGTTATAACGCTGCGAATTCGAGCCGCTGGAGCTCTTGCCGTTGAAGAGGTTGGTCGCGTCGACACCGTTGACCTGGAAGGTGTTGGATGTGTCGCGCTGTCCGTTGGCCCAGATAGGCTGGTTACCCAGTCCGGAGTTGGAGTCCAGGTTGGAGAGCAGTTCGGCGTTCACGCCCGGCGAGAGCGTCGCCATCTGGGTGAAGCTGCCGGTGGCCAGGGGGGTGAGATCGATCTGCGCTGTGTCCAGCGTGTAGCCGTTAGTGGCGTCAGTGGCGTTGAGCAGAGGCGTGGCGGTGACCGTAACCGATTCCGTGGCCTTGCCTACCTTTAAGGTTGCATTGACGGTGGTGGCGCGCGCCTCCTGGACGGGAATTGCGTTCAGTACAGTGACCTCAAAGCCCTCCCGGGCAATCTTGACCACGTAGGTGCCAATGGGGAGATTGAATATCTGAAAGAATCCTGTCCCCTGAGTAGTTGTAGTTGCGGTGACGTTGATGGCGGCGTTGGTAGCAGTAACTGTGGCGCCTGCCACAGCTGCCCCGGATGGATCCGACACAGTGCCGTTCAGCGAGCCCAGCGTTTGTTGCGCCGAACTTGTACATACAGCGAGTGCGAGAAGAAGCAGGCAGAAGATGCTCTGGCGGATTCGATTCATGGTCATTATGGCTCTCCAAAATGCTGCTGGTGTTGAGAATGCGCTGGGGTGGTGATCGGCAGCGCCCCTTGGTGAACGACAGGCGCAACGCGTAACGCGTTGAGCATAAGGAACTCCTTGCACCTTTGGTCCTGGCGGCTCGTGCAAGCGACAAATCGCCCTTGGGGGCGCCGCAGATGCAAGCTTCCCCGTAAAGATGAATTTAGCAAGCCAAAATTAAGGCATTGTAAACGTTTGAACTGCCGCGGTTCCTGTGTGTAGGCAAACCGGACCGAGGCCATGCAAAACATCCTCCCATGAGCAGTTAGGGCGTCATCACAGCCCAGAGACAGTTCTAAGTTCTCTTTTCTCATGCCCTCTCACGGCTTTGGCCAGAACCATAGGTCACTAGATTCACGTCAGTGAATATCCAACTCCTGCCACCACATTCAACTTTCCGCGCCCATGCGCCCTTCGGACGTCCGCCAGTCTCTGCGGGCACATAATTGCTGCAAACTACAGCCTGCAACCAAGCCAAGCTGCCCTTCATACTCAGCATTGCGCAGTGCGCCTAACGTTCACTCATGATTCGTAGCGACAGCGCGAGTGTATTCAAAGGGAGGCCAGTATACCCCATGCTATTTAGAGGAACAATAGTGGAAAACACGTCTGAAATACGGATAAAAGAGTCGTAGAACGGTAAATTTCGTGCGAAATTCGCCACCGCTTACCGCACATGGAATGCAAATCAAATCTGTCAGCGATTACCAGCCTTGGTCCACTCGATGCGCAGGCCCGTGCGGAAGTTAAAGGGCAGGCTGGGATAGCCGATGGGGGCGATGTGCTGATTGTTGGTGAGGTTTTCCGCCTGGCCGTAAACGCCCAGCCATGGAAGCAGTTTGTAGCTGGCGCCCAGATCCAGCTTGGCGTAACCGAAGTCCAGATTCCTGTTTGGCAAGACCAGAGAGTTCAACTGATTGATGTCTTCATAGCCGAGAAAGGTGGAATCGTCGCTGCGGCTGGAAAACGCCGAGGTGAAGACGCCGGTGAGCCGCTTTCCGGCATAGCTGGCTGTAAAGAATCCTGTGTGAGGCGGACGCCGGAAGGGCCGCGCGCCCTTGAGCGGCGAGTAGATGCCCACGGGGATGCCGTCAAAGGTGGGCTCATAGCCGCCGAGCAGCGCCGCATTGTCGCTGGAAAAGGAGCGCTGCACCACCGAATCCAAATATGTGTAGCCGCCGCGAAAGAAGATGTTCTTGCCGATGCCGCTCTCTACGGTAACCTCGGCACCCTGAGCGCGAAAAGCGAGCGAGTTGAGGTCCAGCGAGTAAGCGCCGCTGCTCTGCAGAACGGCTTCCAGGTTTTGCTGCTGTTGAGTTGTCAGGTTGGGCAGCAGCGTGGGAACCAATGCCGCGCCTACCCCTTCAATGGCCCTGCCGAACTCGTTATGGAAGTAGTTTGCGCGAAAGAGGATGCGCTGCCCCCAGAAGGCCTGCTCGCCGCCGCCTTCCCAGGTGCGCGTAGCTGGCCCTTCGATGGGAGAGATGTGCAACTGCTGGATCATCGCCTGGCCGCCATTCTGTTCCAGGACGTCGTAGAGCGAGCCAAGTTCATCGGTCAGCTTGGGTTCGCGCACGCCTTGTGAGAAGCTGGCGTTCAACCGCGTTCCGCTGAAGACGCCCTTCCGGGGCCGTAGCGCATAAAAGCTCAGGCCGGCGTGCGGCGAGACGCCATTGCCGATCAGTTGATAGTGCTCCACCGCCGCGCCCAGCGTATAAAACAGCCTTTCCTTGAAATCGCCATGCGCGCCGAAGATGTAGTCGTAGTTGGTGCGATTGACGGCATCGTTAATTGCGTAGACGGGCTCCCGCTCGGCAGCGCGCTCATTCTCATACTGAAAGCCGGCCAGCAGCAGCAGATGCGGCGTCAGGCGAAAGTCTCCCTGGTAGAGAAACTGATCGCGGTTGTTGACCAGGTCCAGCCTGTTTGGGTAGACGCTGCCGTTGGCCTCGCTGTAATTCATCAATGCGGGCCCGGTAGCGCTGTAACCGTTGGCGCCCTGGATGGTGAACGTCAGGCCGTAATAGTTGCCGCCGGTGTATGTGTTTGGTGCGCCATTGCAGCTGCCGGTGGGAATGCAGATGCCCGCCGCATACCACTGCTGGGATTGCTCGCGCTTGCGCGTCAGGCCGTACTGAAAGCGATTGTGAAAGTCGGCCGTGGTTTGGTTCTCCAGCGTGGCCCCGGCATACAGGTCCTGATCACCCTCCTTGCGGTCGTCGCTGATGTGATAAAAGTCCCAGGTATTGGGTACGCCGGTGGCATCGACGCCATAGTGAACTGTGCCGCGAATCTGCGTGCTCCCGCTGGGCTGCCAGCCGAGGTTGGCCGCAGTGGTTGCGACGTGGTACTCGTCCATGGGCAGATTGTTAGCGGTCTGCAGCCAACTGAAGGCGCCCAGGTAATCCAGCTTGTTGTGCGCGCCGGCCACTTCCAGCTCTTCGCGCGAGGTGGAGAGATTGCCGGCATCCGCCTGTAAGAGGACCGACGGATAGCTGGTGGTGCCGCGCGGAGTCGTAAGGCTAACCACACCGCTGGCCGCATCGGCTCCGTAGAGGCTGGAATCCGGGCCACGATAGACCTCGGCGCGCTCGACAGCCGTGGTCGAGAACGGTCCAAAGTCGAATTGTCCGCCGAGATCGCCGACGCTAACCCCGTCGAGCAGAATCTTGTTGGCGTCCGAATCGCCGCCGCGAATGAAGAGCGAGGTTTGCGCGCCAAGCTGGCCCGACTGCACCACAACCGTTCCCGGCATCAGGCGCAGAGCGCTGGTCAGGTCTTCGCGCAACATCAGATCAAGCGGCCCCAGTACGCTGGTAGTCTCGCTGGTCTGCGGCTGGGGCGTAGGAGTTCCGGTGGCCGTGACCACGATTGACTCGCGCACCCACTCCGGCTCGAGCACGATGTTGCGCTCGATTGAATCGAGCCGCCCGGCATAAAAGCCCGGCGTCTCCAACTGGCGGAAGCTTTTAGCGGAGACCAGCAGAAAGAAGCGGCCCTCAACGCCGGTGATGATCTGAAAGCTTCCGTCAGCGGTGGAAACTGCTGCTCCGACGGCCTTGCCGCCGCTAATCAGAACTACGTTTGCGCCGGTGACCTTGGCGCCCGAGGCGTCCGTGACCACTCCACGGATGGAGGCAGCTAGGCAGTGAGTGGCGCCTGCTGTGAGCAGAAGCAGGGCGAACGCGGCTTGAAGCTCGCGCGACAGGGTGCAGCGAGAGAAGGATTGCAGGTAAACAGGCATGATGATTCCTTCGTTCCCCTCGGAACGCAAGCGGGTTGAGGGCGCGAGGACCGGTCTCCTGACTTGCGCCTTTCCAGCCACCTTCCCACAGGCGCGCCCAGAGAGGCTCGCCGTGCAGTGGTTCAAGAGGGGCTTCCGCGACGTGCGGAAACTCTCTGGCTGGTTCCCTGCCCTGGCCTATGGTACGAGCCGTTGGGCCGGGGCGCTCACAGTTGCGGGGCAGTGGCGGAGTTTCACCGCCTTCCCGAGCATCCTGGCGATTGCCGTGGTGGTTTGCGCTGCCATTTGCAAGGGCAGCCGTTACGGCACAGAACGGATTTCCATGCCATCCACTTTTATAGACGGAACGGCACGTCGGAGTCAAAACGAGCGGGGCAAAGAAGTTTGCTGGACCATAAAAAAGTTTTATCGGGCTGCAATAGAGGAAGGAATGGTGACCCCGGGAAGACTCGAACTTCCGACACGCAGTTTAGGAAACTGCTGCTCTATCCACCTGAGCTACGGGGCCACATGAGATACGGGGCCACAACACAACACTACGCTATCAATAGGTTAGCATCACTTTGCTTGCACGCAAAAAAGTGTTTTATGCGGTGAATTCTGCTGATGCGCTTCGTCTACGCCATCCTCAACTTCGGTTCGTGCTATACTTTGATTGAGGTTAATCAGTATCCATCAATGAACACCATCAAGCGGCTCCCCATCACCAAAGCGCGCATCAATCTCGGCCAGATCGCCCGGCGAGCACATAACAACAACGAATACTTCATCCTGGAAAAGGACGGAATTCCCGTCATCGGCATCATGTCGGCCGATGAGCTGGAAGATTATCTGGAGCTGCGCAACCCCAGGGTCAAGGCATCGATTGCGGCCAGCCGCAAAGACCGCTCTGCAGGCAAGACCCGTCCCGCCGGTGCTCTGCTGACTGAATTGAAGCGAAGCGCCGTCCGCAAGACGGCATAGTCCGCCCATGAACGAGCCCACGTTTACCGTCCTCACTACTGCACACTTCGACCAGCTGCTGAAGAAGCTGGCGTCCAGGCATCCCGGGCTTTTGGAGCGGTTTGAGGAGGCGATCGCGATTCTCTCCATGGACCCGCACAACAAGAGCAGAATGTACCCGATCAAGAAGCTGCGTAGTGTTCCAGCGGGAGAAGGCGAGTACAGGCTGCGCTCTGGCAGATTCCGTTTTCGCTACGACATCGAGGAGCGCGAGGTAGTGCTGCTGTATTGTGGGCTGCGGCGCGAGGATGCGTATTGAGATTTCGCCCCGGCCTTACGGAGTAGCGGACGCGCTTCGCGCATGGGGTTCGTGGTCTCCCGGGTTCCCAAACGCGAGGGACACGTGGCACACTCCTTTGTGACTCATGGGATCTGCACCATCGCTGGTGCAATTCCCGCGCCTGGGTTTCGCCTTTTTTTGCCACTGTGAAACGGTTATGTTGTTGATCCCATGCAGGTTATCTGATTTGATTTTCGGCTTAAAAGGCGAAAATGGGATAAACTTTTGTTGCATTTTGCGCCTGCGGCGGAGCTAACTCATTTTTTATGAGTTGGTTGCGGAAGCGGCGGAGGCGAAAAGATGCGGTTTTCAACTGTCAGCGAGTTCGTTTTCAGTTGTCAAGGATCGGAGCGGTATTGCCTTTTGATTGCTTTGATTGTGCGCCGAAGTGGGGAAATAATCTGCAAGGCAGGGGTCAGTGATCAGAGATCAGAGAATCGTGCGGCTCAAAGGCTGAAATTCGCGCCGGCCCTACGGGACGGCGGGGGCGCTTCGCGCATGGGGTTCGTGGTTTCCCACCCATCAATCACCCCAACGACGAAGACATGTCGTTGGGGACACCGATATCGC
>Ga0209039_10001639_pt1 | contig 20416 bp, 15 predicted proteins | sample BogFormECP12_OM1_FD_188238 | JGI IMG/M metagenome (GOLD analysis project Ga0209039, IMG submission 188238) | Bog forest soil microbial communities from Calvert Island, British Columbia, Canada - ECP12_OM1 (SPAdes) (version 2) | ecosystem: Environmental > Aquatic > Freshwater > Wetlands > Bog ...
GCCCAGAACCACCAAGGAACTAGTGATCAGATTTCCCGGCCACCAGGCAGTGTTCCCGAAGGGCTTGTGCACTCTGCCCATGAGTTCCTGGAGGACGTAACGGGCCACGCGGGTCCCCGTGTCCACCGTGGTCAGGATGAAAAGGGCTTCAAACATGATGGCGTAGTGATACCAGTACCCCATCAAACGAGCCATCCCAGGCAGGCCTTTGAAGATTTGTGCCATGCCTATAGCCAGCGAGACCGCCCCTCCCGTGCGCCCCGCCAGCTTCTCCCCGACTTCGCGGGAGAACATATCCAGATTGACCGTGGTTAAGCCCAGGTGGCTGAAGACCTGGGGCGGGGTGTTGATGGCAAAGTAATCGCCCGGATACATGGAGCAGGCCGCAATTAAAGCCAGCACACCCACCAGCGACTCGCACAGCATGGCGCCATATCCGATGAAGCGAGCGTCAGTTTCCTTATCCAGCATTTTCGGCGTGGTGCCGGAGGATACCAGCGAATGAAAACCCGAGATGGCGCCGCAAGCAATGGTCACAAAGAGAAACGGAAACAGCTTCCCTTTAATGATCGGTCCGCCACCATGAACGAACTGCGTGACGTTCGGAAATTGGATGTTGGGATGAACGATGAAGACGCCGACGACCAGGACGGCAATCGTGCCCAGCTTAACGTAGGTCGAGAGGTAGTCGCGCGGTTCCAGCAGCAGCCATACGGGAAGAACCGAAGCCACCAGACCGTAGATGGCCATGAGGATCGTGATCTCGTGAGGCGTGAAGGTAAGCGCTCCCGCAGCCCCGCTCTGTGCCACCCAGTGTCCGGCGATCACGCTGCTTAACAAAAGGACGACGCCAAAGATACTGGGGCCGGTGACGGTAATCTTTCCGGCATGGCTCTTGAACATCCACAACCCCATGATGAGGGCGATGGGGATGGTCATGCCGATGGTGAAGACGCCCCACGGGCTATTGGAAAGCGCATTGACCACTACGATGCCGAGGCCGGCGAGCGTCGCCAGAAGAATAAAGAGCATGGCGATCATCGTCACCAGGCCGGCAAAGGGACTGATTTCGGTGCGGGCAATATCCGCCAGTGAGCGGCCGCGGTGACGCACCGAAGCCACCAGCACGGTGAAATCCTGCACACACCCGGCCAGGACGCCGCCGATCAGTATCCAAAGGAAACCCGGCGCAAACCCGAACTGCGCCGCCAGAGTCGGCCCCACCAGCGGCCCTGCTCCGGCGATGGCCGCGAAGTGATGTCCAAAGAGCACCCATCTTGGCGAAGCGACATAGTTATGTCCGTCGGCGTAAGTATGCCCCGGAGTGGTGCGGCGATCGTCAAGCGCCAGAGCCTTCGCGGCAATGAACGCACTGTAGTAACGGTAGGCAAGGGCGTACACACACAACGCACCCAACAAAACCGGAAAGGTATTCATGACTCGCTCCAGTTAAAACAATTAGTGGCCGATCCCGCTAGCCCAATCGGACGCATCCTACACCCATCACGGAATCCGGCACAACAACTTCCTTTGTGCGCAACATAAGCTACAATGGCGGGCATATTCCGGCAAAGGACCGGCAAGCCATCTGTCTTCCGCGACGGTGAGAACCTGTCACTTCGCGAAATGTCGCCGCTGAACCGAGAGGATCGAGTATGCACCTGCCACGAGAGAAGCAAGCGGCAACTGAGGAACAACCGCTTGTCCGCTTTGGCCTGAGGCTCGCCAACTGGAGTGAGCGGTGGTTTCCGGATCCGCTGATTTTTGCGCTGCTGGGAATCGTGGTGGTCTTTGTCGTCGGCCTTTTACTTCGTCAAACCCCCGCCAAACTCGCCATCCAGGGTGGAAAGAACTTCTGGGCTCTGGTCCCTTTCACCATGCAGATGGTGATGATCATCATCGGTGGATATGTCGTCGCCTCGACGCCGCTCGTGTATCGCGCGATCCGAGCCTTAGCCGGGATTCCTAAGACGCCGCGGCAAGCTGTCGCCCTGGTGGCGTTGTTCTCCATGCTGACCTCGCTGATCTCCTGGGGCTTGAGCCTGATTTTCAGTGGACTCTTTGTTCGGGAATTGGCGCATCGCGTCAAGGGAATGGACTACCGCGCTGCGGGTGCTGCCGGGTATCTGGGCTTGGGAGCCGTCTGGGCGATGGGGCTGTCTTCTTCCGCCGCCATGCTGATGGCGACCAAGTCCTCCATGCCGCCGTCACTGTTCAACATCAGTGGTCTGATCCCGCTCACGCAAACTCTCTTCTTGTGGCAAAGCATCGCGACCACGGTGGTCCTGATCGTCCTGTCGGTGCTGATCGCCTACTTGTCCACGCCGTCGCCAGAGAACGCCAGAACCGCCGAATCCTACGGCATCCAATACGAGCCGATCCGCTCTAGCCTTGAGCCCAAGAGCAAGCCCGGCGAGTGGCTGGAATACAGTCCGCTGCTCACAATTTTGGTCGCCCTGCTGTTGTGCTGGTATCTGATCGACGTCTTCCGCACCTCACCGCAAGGCGCGCTGGCAGCGCTTGACCTTAACACTTACAACCTGATGTTCATCACGGTTGGTCTTTTATTGCACTGGCGCCCCAAGTGCTTTATGCGCGCTGTGGCGGAGTGCATTCCAGCCACCGGCGGCGTGCTGATTCAGTTCCCGTTTTACGCAGTGATCTTCGGGATGATTGTAGGAACGGGGATCGCGGATGCGCTGGCGAAACTTTTCGCCTCCATCAGCACCCATAACACCTATCCGTTGCTGGTGGCGATGTATTCGGCGGTGCTCGGCGTTTTCATCCCCTCCGGTGGCAGTAAGTGGGTCATCGAAGCGCCGTATGTGCTACAGGCCGCGAATCTGCACCAGGTGCATCTGGGATGGGTGGTGCAGATCTACAACGCGTCGGAAGCGCTGCCCAATCTGGTCAATCCCTTCTGGATGCTGCCTCTGCTGGGCATATTGAAATTGAAGGCCAGGGACATCGTGGGATATGGAGTGCTGCAGTTGATCGTCCATATACCGGTCGTGTTTTTCCTGTGCTGGCTGTTTGCCCGCTATATTCCTTACTTGCCACCCATGAAATAGGATTGCCCTCGGCAGGTAAACTTGGGAGCGTTTTTCTCGGGAGGCAGACGCGCAGTCCAGTTCCAACTACTCCATCAGGCGAATGCCATGTCGGTTCGCGATTTCAGTCCGCTGGCACGGGCGCCGGTCCCGCGACGAGCGCAGGCGCTTTCACAGGGCCAGCCGTTTCCGCAGGAGACTCCAGCCATTTGCGCACTTCCGGCAGCGCGCGGCGCATTGCCAGTTCCCCTACGCGGATCAATTCGCCGGCGCGTTTGAAGTCGTCAAAGTCGAAACCACCGACATCGGGCTCAATCACGACGTCGGCTGCGCTCCTCCATACCGGACTGATCAGCTCCTGCGAGATGGCGAACGACTGCCCGATCACGTCGAAGAAATGCCGGGGCGCGATCGTCTTCGACCACTGCCCTTTTAATTGCACGGCCAGCACGCGCTCCGCGCCCATTTCGCGCAGGGGACGCGTCGGCACGGGATAGGAGAGCATGCCATCCACCAGCCAGCGCCCACGAATTTCGACCGGCAGGAACATTCCCGGATAAGCGCAACTCGCCCGCACCGGGTCGATGATCGAACCGGAGGAAAAGATCGTTCCTTTCCCGGTATTGAAGTCGGTAGCCGTCACTCCGAGAGGAATACGCAACTCTTCAAATGTCTGCACCTTCAAAGTTTGCCTGAGAAACGGGACCATGCGGTCATTCGAGGCAAATCCGTAGCGCGAGAGCGTCCAGCGCGCGAAGGTGGTGAAGCGAACTTGGTGGGCGATTTCTTCCAGCTCTGCGATCGTGAGTCCGCTGCAATACGCGGCGCCCATGATTGCGCCTACACTGGTGCCCGCAACCATCCGAACTGGAATGCCTTCTTCTTCGAGGACCTTGAGAACCCCAATGTGGGCGATGCCGCGGGCGAAGCCTCCACCCAAGGCGATACCAATTGCGGGTATGCGCTTGGTTTCGGTTGCACTCGACCTGCGGGACAGTTCGCGGCCGAAGGCTTGCACAGACCGGATGACTTTGTCCAAATGCTTCACGGAGCCCCACACTCCTGGTTTGCCGGGGCCGCAAACCTTACTTCTGTCCATGTAAGATGCCACTAATCCGTTTCGAGATACAGGCCACTTTGGTGCTATCTGACGGTTACGGGAGAACCCGCCCGGTATTACTGAGGTTTGACTTCCCGATCCGTCATGGTGACTAACTCCTGTAATCCTGCTAACTTGCGTGTGTACCCAGGCGGCGGCAGCGCCGGTTTCCCGCATGAACCCTGCTCGTGACTTTGGTCCGCGCAGGACCCAGGCTATCCTGCGGATCGGCGAAAAGGAGAATTCAGACTGGCGATATGCGCTCGTGCCGATCCTTGGCCCGTTGATCAGCCCGTTGGTCGCTGGCGGCATCGGCGCAGCGATTATCAAGGTCGTCGGAATCTAGCAGGCTGCTGAAAAACTCGAGATTGCACTTGCTCTTGGGTGGCGCAGCGCTTCAGCGCTGCGATAACTGCTTTGTTTTGAGGCCGGCTTTAGCCACCGAGGGATCGGCGCCACGCTTGACGATGTCGTTTGTGGATGAATAAGTCAGAGTCTTCACCACAGGGGGCACAGAGGAGCACAGAGGAGCACAGGGGAAACCAGAGGCTTCACAGCAAAAGTGCAGCTATGAATCGAGCCGACATGTGGCGCCGCATCGATGTGCATCCCAAAGCCTGGGACATGATTGTCGTTGGTGGCGGCGCCACCGGCGTGGGTGTTGCAATCGACGCCGCGGCGCGCGGCTACGATGTGCTGCTGCTCGAGCAGAGCGACTTCGGCAAAGGCACCTCCAGTCGCAGCACCAAGCTGGCACACGGTGGCGTGCGATACCTGGAGCAGGGCAATATCGGGCTGGTTATGGAAGCGCTCAAGGAGCGCGGACTCCTTCTACAAAACGCGCCCCACCTGGTACACGATCTTGCCTTCGTCGTGCCGAACTACGATTGGTGGGAGGCTCCATTCTACGGACTCGGCCTCAAGCTCTATGAGTTGCTGGCCGGTAAATATGGGTTTGGAACATCACGCATCCTCTCCAGAGAAGAGACGCTCGAACATCTGCCCACTCTCAAGACCGAGGGCCTGCGCGGCGGCGCAGTTTACTACGATGGACAATTCGATGACGCCCGGCTGCTCATCCACATGGTGGCCACCGCTTTCGAGCAGGGCGCCACGTTGCTGAACTATGTCGAAGTCACGGGGCTGACGAAGGACGCGCAGGGATTTGTGGATGGTGTCAGCGCACGCGACGCGGAAACCGGCAACGAATTTTGCGCAACCGCGAAAGTTGTGGTCAACGCCACCGGCGCTTTCAGCGACCTGCTTCGGCTCAAGGCGGAGCCTTCCGCCGCGCCGCTGATCGTTCCCAGCCAGGGTATTCACCTGGTCTTCGAATCGAGCTTCCTGCAAGGGGAAAGCGCGATCATGGTACCGCACACCAGCGATGGCCGCGTGTTATTCGCGATTCCGTGGCACGGTCACACGCTGGTCGGAACCACCGACACGCCCATTGCAGCCGCAACGCTCGAGCCCGTCGCCAGGGAGCAGGAAATCGAATTCATCCTCACGACCGCCGGGCAATACCTGACGAAAGCGCCCACGCGCGACGATGTTTTGAGCGTATTCGCCGGCATCCGGCCGCTGGTACGCGCTACGGCCGTGGCTAGCACCGCGGCGTTATCACGCGATCACGTCATCTACATCGATCGCTCCGGCCTGGTCACCATCTGCGGCGGAAAATGGACGACTTACCGGCATATGGCCGAGGATTGCGTCGATCAGGCAGCCACGCTCGCGCAGTTGCCGGAAAGACCATGCGTGACGCACCACCTGCGCATCCACGGCTTCCACGGTGCTGCGAAAGAAGAGCCAGCGAAACAGTTCGGCTCGCTGGCTGTCTATGGTTCGGATGCGGATGAGATTCGCAAGCTGATCGAGACTGACGCTGGGCTCAGCGAACCGCTGCATGCGGCGCTGCCCTACGTGAAGGCGGAGGTGATCTGGGCGGCGCGACACGAAATGGCCCGCACCGTGGAAGACACGCTCGCCAGGCGCACCCGCGCGCTGTTCTTGAATGCGCGCGCCGCCCTCGCAATGGCGCCCGTCGTCGCGGACTTGATGGCTTCAGAACTGGGTTGGGGCGAGGTCACCCGGACGAAACAGTTGGCCGCGTTTCGCGACGTTGCTTCGAACTACGTGCTGCGATCTTCCCCCTAGCAGCCTGTGGCGAAACTCCAGCGCCCAAACCCAGCGCCTAAAGGCGCATTCATAACGCGGTACTTACCGTATGCCTAAAGGCATACCCTGATACAAATCGTACTTGCACCACGGGCCGCCAGCGGATTAGGTTCGTCGCCCCGCGCGCGCCATGCGGGGGACGAGGATGAGAGCCACCGCATACAAGAAGATCGAGACGGCGATGGATCCCGAGTGGCCATGCGGCAAGTCTTCGAACAGAAGCTTGGCCGTGACAAAGGCCAGTGTGCCGTAAGCGGTCCAGACGAGTTCGATGCGCTGCCAGCGGGAGCCCCCGAAGGCGAGGGTGAGCGCCAAAGCGCAAGTAATGAGCGTGCGGATGACGGCGATATGAGATGCGCCGGGAGTCATGCCCAGCGCCGCCAGCCAAACCAAGGCAGAGACGAGCAGGGTGGCGGCGGCGCTGACGGCCAGAATTGCCGATAGCAACCGAAGCAGCCGCTGGTTCCACAGTTCTCCTGGGAAACGTCCTCCGAAGAAGTAGCAGAGAAGCACAGTAGCGGCCACGATCCAGACCATCCAGCCAGGTGGGTTGGGAAAGGTTCCGGCCAGGGCACGGACGGCATAATCCAACAGGCCAGATGCCAACGCCGCCGCCGCCAGAAACACCAAGCCATGGAACTCGAGTGTGAGGCGAGCCGTCCGGACGCCCACCAACGTGGCAACAATTGCGGCCGCGCTTAATAACAACGCCAGCAGCAGCGGCGGGAGACAAAGGAAGCTGCCCGCCAATAGGAGAACGGCACTCCAGGTGGAATATACGTGGTAGTTGCGCTGTTCCGGCAGCCGGTCGAAGCGGACAAACGCTGCCGCGTAACATGCGGCCGAGAAGAGCAAGCAGAAAATCCCTAAGCCCGCGCGCGCGGCAGGCTCGAACCAAAGCAAGCTGAAGGCCGCCAGCAGGAATGCGATGACGGTCTGCACCATCTCGAAGAACGTGATGCGCTGGCGCAACCATGTAGTCCGCAAGGTGACGCTTGCCCCATAAATCAGAAACAGAGCGGATGGGAAGGTGAGCAGTGCCGCGGCGTGGAAGGCTGGGTAGTCGGAGCGGAGGCCTTCTGGAAGCGAATAGATATAGATCGGGATGCAAACCGCAAGGTCCGCCGCAGGCGCCAGCAGATAACGGAGGCGCAGCCAGCGATTGAGATCGGCCGCGAACTCGCCAATCAGAGCCATGATGAGGAGCGCCGAAAGGAAAGGCGCCAGAGCGTGCGTGGCAATCATCAACGCAAGGGCGGTGAAGACCGCGGTGACGTTGGCAACCCAGATGACCGGCGCGAGATTGCGTTTCCATGCGAGGGCCGATGCGCCTACCGCGAACGCGCTCAGTACGCCGGCGGTCACGGAGGCGGGCAATATCTTGAAACGCAGTGTGAGTTCCGAGAGCATGGGGGCGAGAATCAAGGCTGAGGTAACGGCGTATGCGGAGCTGGCAAAAGGAATGTTTGCCGGTACCCGTGCCGCCCATAGCAACCACATTCCCGCATAGGCAAGGGCAAGCGCTACCACCACCCACTGCGGCAAAGCGCCCGATTCGGCCACGGCCCGGAGCAGGTAGGCGCCCGCAATTCCGAGCATGGCTTTACCCACCACCGGAAACACTCCTCCAGTTTGTGGAAGGGGGAACTCTTCAGCGGCAGGCGTTCCCCTCGCAGGTGCGGTTGCCGGGGTGGGGCGGGAGTTGGCGGTTTCGGAGGAGCGTTCCAGGGCGGAGACTCGGCGCTCCAGGTGCTCCAGTCGGTCGGAAAGCCGTGCTAAAGCGTCGAGAAGATCGTCCATAATCTCCACCGCTTAAGGCTGGCAACGAATACGGGTCGAACGTCGTGCTCGGAAATCAGTGCACGAGTGTGGCGTTGGGAAGTGAACCCGAATTTTTCTCCGGCCAGGGTGGCAGGAGCTTCACCAGCACCCACAAAATGACGAGTGGCAGAACCGTCAGCACAATGGCCACGAGCAGTCCTTCGCGCGTGATCAGGCCCATCTTGTACGTCGTGTATCCCAGGAAACTCTTGGAAAACAACTGTCCCCCGATCACGACGTTCCAGCGCATGGCAAAAATACCGATCAGGGTCAGGCATCCAGCCAGGACGTAAATGCGTTTGCGGGCCATTTCGCCGAGCCGCAACACCTGGGTCAAGGCGAGAAGCGCGAGGGGAGTAACGGTGCCCAGCACAATCTGGACCACGATATGCGACAGATAAAGCTTGGTGTGAACCATGAAATCCAGGCTGCGGAAGCTTTCATCGGCCTCGTAGATGCGGTGGATCAGGTCGAGCATTTCCAGGCTGAAATCGATGATGAAGATGTAGAACAGGTAGCGCGCCACCGTGTCCACGCAGCGCACATCGATCTTCTCTCCGCGGGACCACGTCATCAGCATGTAGAGCAGCATCACGGCGGCGATCCCCGACACCATGGCGGAGAAGATAAACACCACGGGCATGAGCGGCGACGACCACCACGGGTTCGCTTTGACGGAGCCGAAGATGAAGCCGACGTAGCCGTGCAGCAGGAACGCGGAAGGGATGCCGATGAGGGTAACCACCCAGCCCACTCGTTCGTCAACCGCGAGCGCGCCCTTGCTGATGTTGCTTGAGCCCAAGGTCATCAGCCGGTAGATCCAGCGCTTCCATCCAGTGGTGGATTGGGACAGCACCACGATGTCGCGCCGGTAGTCGAGCCAGATTTCCAACACCAGAACCGCCATCAGATACCACAGGTACACAAAGCCGAACATGGCCATCGCGGACGTGCTGTGCGGCGTCAGATACATCTCGTAGGAACGTTCCGGGTGTCCAAGGTGCAGTTGCAGCGGCAGTGGCGCCACCAGCAGGAAGGACAGGGCCGTCAGCAACGCCAGCCGGTAGGTGGGCTTAACCGCCTGCACCTGGAAAACGCGCTCCAGCGAAGCCAGAATGAATGCGCCGGCCACCAGTCCCGTGAGAAAGGGGTACAGCACGATCAGCACGCTCCACTGGAGTTCGATTTCGTTGGGATACATGAAGCCTTCAACGCCGGGCATATCCGTTACCAGTCTCCTTGTTGCCTCGAAGCCCTCATCGCACCGAACCATCCAGGCCGGAGTAAAAGACCTTGGCGTGGGTCGCCATGTAAGGTTTCAGGACTTGGACGCTATGGGTTTTCAGGAACTCGTGAATCGGGTCGTGGGGATTCTTCAGGTCCGCCAGTTGCCGCGCCCCGGTCGGACAAGACTCGCAGCATGCGGTGGTCAGGCCTTTCGTGATCCGGTGATAGCAGAGAGTGCATTTCTCGGCGGTCTCGGTTTTCGGATTGATGAAGCGACAACCGTAGGGGCAGGCCTGCACGCAATACCGGCAGCCGAGGCAGTATTTCTTGTCGATCAGAACCACGCCATCCGGGCTTATAAAGGTTGCGCCCACCGGACAGACTTGCGTGCAAGGTGAGTCGGCGCAGTGGTTGCATAGCTTGGGCACGAAAAAGTTTTTCCCGCCCTCTTCTTTCGCCGGGGGAAATCCCTTCTTGCCGCCATCGGGAGAGTCCACGTGGGGATTCTCAATGTCGTAATCCGAAACGTGGTAACGCTCGACCCAGGTCCGGAAGTATCCGTCCGGCACGTCGTTCTCGGTCTGGCAGGCGCGGACGCAATTCCCGCAACCGATGCATTTGGGCAGGTCAATCAGCATGCTCCACCAATGCTGGCTCATGGTGTAGTTGGGGGACGACTCCGGGGTCCCAGCCAGAACGTGCTTCCATGCGACCGCCGCCGCCGGCAACAGAAGCAGCATGTGGCGTCGGGTAATGCTCATTTCGTCCCTCCGTCGGTGATGGCCGGACTGTGCGGCTGGTGGCAGGTGTCGCAGGCAAGACCGGAGGAGTGGTCGGCGGAAGCGACCTGCGGGAAGCTTTTCGGCTTGGCCGCGTTCGCCTCATGACAGCGCACGCAGAGCACCGCCGTGTCGAGCTTAGCGGGCTGCACCGAGGCCGGGTCGTCGGCATGCTTGGCCTGGGGTCCGTGGCAGGCCTCGCAATTGACGTGGGCGTGCTTGCCGTCCTTTTTCTTGTCGAGGACTTCGACATGGCAGGTCTCGCAAGTCTCATGGCCTGCGAAATTGACGGGCCGGGCGGCGGCTTCGGCCATCGCGTCCCCGCGGTAGTGCCCGTATTGTCCGAAGCTTTTTGGCACCAGGAAGCTGCGGACGACCAGGAATAGCAGGATTCCCGCGACAAAAACTGCTGCCACACGGAAAAGGTGCCCGGAGTCTTTGAAGGCATGCATGGTGGTACCCGCGCTCGATCGTTTGCGCCGGAGACTCGCCCACAGCCCTCCAGCTGGATGTCGCTCTCCACTGAATACAGAAGACTGTGCCCAAACCGCTGTGTTCGGTGTCACTACCGTGCGTGGTGAGAATCACAGATGTCAGTGACACAAGGGCTCGAAAAGCGGGCCCCGGAAGCCAACCTCGCTCCCGCGGAATCACACTTGGGGGTGATAAGCAGCACAGCCACGCTCCCCTGCCGCGCGAGAACATAGAACATTGGGTGGGAGTCTGGCAGGAGGAAAGCCATGAAAAGAATCCTCATTTTAGGTGCGGCTGGCAGGGACTTTCATAATTTCAACGTGATATTTCGCAACAATCCTGACTGCAAGGTAGTTGCCTTCACCGCCACGCAAATCCCCGACATTGCCAACCGCCGATACCCGCCGGAGCTGGCAGGCAGTTTGCAGTATCCGGACGGGATACCGATTTTTGAAGAGAAGGACCTGGAAAAACTGATTACCGACGAGCGCGTGGATGCGGTGGTGTTCGCTTACAGCGATATCTCCCACCAGAACCTGATGCATCTCGCGTCGCGCGTCGTGGCCGCCGGCGCGGACTTTTGGTTATTGGGGACCGAGCATACTCAACTCAAGTCGTCAGTCCCCGTGGTTTCTATTTGCGCGGTACGAACCGGCTGCGGCAAGAGTCCGCTGTCGAGACTGGTGGCCTCCGAACTGCGGCGCCAGGGCTGGAAGCCAGTCGTGATCCGCCATCCCATGCCCTACGGCGACCTTGCAGCAGAGGCGGTGCAGCGCTTTGCCACCGTGGAAGATCTGGATTTCCAGCAATGCACCATCGAAGAGCGCGAGGAGTACGAACCGCATATCCGTCAGGGAACAGTCGTGTATGCGGGCGTGGACTACGAGAGGATCCTGCGCCAGGCGGAGAAGGAAGCGGACATCATTCTGTGGGATGGAGGGAATAACGATACGCCGTTCTACAAGTCCGATCTGGAAATCGTGGTGGCCGACCCGCTCCGCCCCGGGCACGAATTGTCGTATTTTCCCGGAGAGGTAAACCTGCGGCGCGCCGACGTGGTGGTCATCAACAAAGTAGATACTGCCGCGCAGCAGGACATCGAGACCGTCCGGCACAATATCCACATAAGCAACCCTAAAGCCAGAATTATCGAAACCGCCTGCCGGGTCTCCGCCTCTACGCCTGAACTAGTGAAGGGAAAGCGCGTGCTGGTGGTGGAAGATGGCCCAACCCTGACCCACGGCGGAATGCCCTATGGCGCCGGAGTCGTGGCCGCGCGGCAGTGGGGAGCGGCAGAGTTGGTGTACCCGAAGCCTTTTGCGGTCGGCTCCATTCGCAGCACTCTTGACCGCTACCCACACCTCGACCATCTTCTGCCTGCAATGGGCTACAGCGTTATGCAACGGCATGAACTGGAAGAGACCATCAACCGCGTGCCGTGCGACCTGGTTTTGATCGCTACGCCGATTGACCTGACGCGAGTCATCAAACTCAACAAACCCAGTTTGCGGGTTACTTACGAGGTGGAAGAGCTCACTCATCCAGGACTGGCTGAGATCCTCGCGCAAATTGAGGTGCCGGTGGAGGTGGGACGATGAAGAGCAAAGACTTTGTTTCGATCAGAGATTTCTCTCCGTCGGAGATTCAGGACCTTTTGCTGCTGGGCCGGCAAATCAAAGCCTACCCTGATGTCTATAGCCAAGCCCTCAAAGGGAAAACTCTGGCCATGGTTTTCGAAAAGCCTTCGTTGCGGACGCGGGTGACTTTTGATGTCGGCATCCAGCAACTGGGCGGTTTTTCACTCTACCTCTCTCCCGCGGAGATCAACCTCGGCAAGCGCGAATCGGTGTATGACGTGGCCAAGAACCTGGAACGCATGGTGCAGGGCATCATGATCCGGACCTTCGCTCACGAGATCGTTGAACAGATGGCGGAGTATGCCGGCATCCCCGTCATCAACGGGCTGACCGACTACAGCCATCCCTGCCAGGCGATGGCGGACTTTCTGACAATGTGGGAGGTCAAAGGCAGGCTCGACCAGTTGAAAGTCGCATTCGTCGGTGATGGAAACAATGTCGCGCATTCGCTCCTGTTCGCAGGCGCCCAACTCGGGGCGGAAGTTTTGGTGGCAACCCCTCCGGGCTATGAGCCGCAAGTGGATGCGATCGCCTGGGCCTCGGAGCGGGCCCGAGAGACAGGAGGCAGTTGCCGGATTACCAACAATGCCAAAGAAGCGGTTTCGGCGGCGGATGTGGTTTACACCGATGTGTGGACGAGCATGGGACAGGAGGCCGAAGCAGACAAGCGGCTCGACTCTTTCCGGAGCTATCAGGTGAATTCCGAGCTCTTCGCTGGCGCGAAACGGGATGCCATCTTCATGCACTGCCTGCCGGCACATCGCGGCGAGGAAGTGACCAACGATGTGATTGATTCGCCGCGCTCGGTTGTCTTCCAACAGGCGGAAAACCGGCTGCATGTCCAGAAGGCGATCATGCTGGAACTGATGAAGAACGTGCCCGTGGGGCCTGTGCGTCCGGCAACAATGCCCGAACTGGCGCACGCGTAACAGGAGCAGGCATGAAAACCATGCTGCTGGCGGTAGGCGGGAACTCGCTGATTCGCGCCGGCCAAAAAGGCACCATCGCTGAGCAACTGTTGAACGCCCGGCATACAGCCGCAGAAATCGCCAGGCTGGTGCGTGACGGCTACCGCATCGTTCTCACCCACGGCAATGGGCCCCAGGTAGGAGCGGCACTCTTGCGCTCGGAACGGGGAGCGAGCCAGGTCCCGGGTCAACCGCTCGATGTCTGTGACGCCTCCACGCAGGGCGAAATCGGCTACCTCTTGCAGCAATCCCTCGATACGGAACTTAGGCTGGCGGGTTTGCAGGTGCCGGTGGTGACGCTGCTGACCCAGGTTGTGGTCTCGCTGGACGATCCGGCTATGACGCACCCGAGCAAACCGGTTGGTCCGTTCTACTCTCGGGCCGATGCTGAGGAACGCAAGCGTCTGTTGGGCTGGGAGATTGTGGAAGATGCGGCGCGCGGCTATCGGCGGGTGGTGCCCTCGCCCGAGCCGCTCGACATCATAGAACTCGAAGTCATCCGCGATCTGATTGAACGGAACGTGCTGGTCATCGCCTGCGGAGGCGGTGGCATCCCCGTGGCGTGGCATGAGGGGAGATGGCAGGGTGTCGAAGCGGTGATTGACAAGGACCGCGCTTCCGCGCTGCTGGCATCGCGTCTGGGAGTGGGTCTGTTCGTCGTTTCTACCGACACCGATTACGTGTATCTGGATTACAAGAAGCCAACCCAAAGACCGCTGCACCTCGTGGGCTGCCGCGAGTTGCAGGAGTACGCTGATGCCGGACATTTTCCGCCCGGCAACATGGGACCTAAAGTCGAATCGGTATTGCGGTTCCTGATGCAGGGAGGGCGCGAGGCAATCATTACATCCTGCGAAAATCTGTGTTCGGCCGTGTCTGGACCGGGGGGCACTCATATTGTGTTGGATCGGGGACTCGCCGCGCCTGACGCCCGTGCGCAGAGTGAGTTGCCGGTGGGAGGCAGGTGATCCATGGAAGACCGGGTTTTCATTCCAGACGCGCCCAGAAGCGAACGCGCAGAGACCAAGGGCAAGCGCAACGGGAAGCTGAAGCACGTCATCGAGTCGCAGCAGTTCACGGTGCCGTTGCTGATGGAACTCTTTGACCGTGCCCAAGGCATGGAGCGGGTGGTCGCCCGCGGAGGATCACTCGACTATCAGAACCGCATCATGGCGACGTTGTTTTACACGCCTTCGACCCGTACCCGGCTTTCGTTCGAAGCCGCCATGCAGAGGCTGGGAGGCCGGGTCTTGTCTACCGAGCATGCGCGAGAGTTTTCCTCCGAGATTGAGGGAGAGAACGTCGAGGACACGATCCACATCATCGGCAGCTATTCGGATGTAATCGTAATCCGGCACCACGAGGAAGGCGGCGCCAGGCGTGCGGCGGAGGTTTCTTCCGTGCCGGTCATCAATGCCGGAGATGGTGACGGCGGGCAGCATCCCACGCAGGCGTTGCTCGATTTGTACACCATCTATCGCGAGCGTCCGCTCGATGGCTTGAGCGTCGCCATGATCGGAGAGCTTGACAAAGGACGCACAGCGCGTTCGCTCGCCTATCTCCTGGCAAAGTTCGAACGGGTAAAGATTTGTTTTGTCAGTCCGCCCGAACTGCAGATGAAGCCCGACATCCTCGAATATCTCGACGGGCATGGAGTGCGTTACGAACTTGAGCCGGACATTGACCGGGTCATCGGAGAAGTGGATGTGGTGTATCAAACCCGCATCCGGCCTGAGCGCATGACCGGCATGGGAAGCCCGCAACAGTACGCGATCAATTCGGCGGTCTTGCGGAAAATGAAGCCGGACGCGCTCATCCTGCACCCGTTGCCGCGAACCGTGGAACTCGATAAGTCGGTGGATGAAGACCCGCGGGCGTTGTATTTCCGCCAGGCGGTGAATGGACTGTACGTGCGCATGGCGCTGCTAACCATGCTGCTGGAGAAGGAGTAAGGTAAGGAGACATCTATGCACAGCGGACTTATGACGGAAGAACATCTGCGCACGCGCGATCTTATTGAACTGGAAAACAAGTATGGCGCCCACAACTACCATCCGCTTGATGTCGTGATCGAGCGGGCGGAGGGCGTCTGGGTCCATGACGTCGAAGGCAAGCGCTATCTCGACTGCCTGGCGGCGTACTCCGCGGTCAATCAGGGTCACTGCCATCCCAAAATTCTCCAGGCGCTGATCGAGCAGGCGCGCAAGGTGACGTTGACCTCGCGGGCTTTCCGCAATGACCAACTCCCGCTTTTTTACAAAGAACTTCACGAGCTGACCGGTTATGACATGGCGCTGCCCATGAACTCCGGAGCGGAAGCGGTGGAGACCGCCATCAAAACCGCCCGCAAGTGGGGATACAAGATCAAAGGCATTCCCGAGGACAAAGCAGAAGTCATCGTCTGCGCCAATAATTTCCACGGGCGGACCATCACGCAAGTGAGTTTCTCGACGGACGCTCAGTATCGCGACGGCTTCGGACCGTTTACACCCGGCTTCAAAGTGATTCCCTTTGGAGACGCGCAGGCTCTGGAGGACGCCATCACTCCACGCACTTGCGCCTTCCTCGTCGAACCCATCCAGGGAGAAGCGGGTATCGTCATTCCCCCTCCCGGATTCCTGAAGCAGGCCGCCGATATCTGCCGCCAGAACCGCGTTCTTCTGATGGTCGACGAGATTCAGTCCGGCCTCGGCCGCACGGGCAAACTTTTCGCCCACATGCACGAGGGAATCAGGCCCGATGTAGTGATCGTGGGCAAGGCGCTCTCGGGCGGCTTCTACCCGGTTTCCGCCGTGCTCTCCTCATCGGAAATCATGGGCATCTTTAAGCCCGGAGACCACGGCAGCACCTTTGGCGGCAATCCCCTGGGCTGTGCCGTAGCGCGCGCCGCGCTGCGGGTGCTGACGCAGGAGAAGTTGGTCGAACGTTCCGCCGAACTTGGCGCTTACTTTCTCGGGTTGTTGCAGACACTCCGTAGCTCCGATCTCAAGGAAGTCCGCGGCAAAGGACTGTGGATCGGGATTGAACTGCACAGCCCCGCGCGTCCGTACTGCGAAGCCCTGAAGGAAGAGGGAATCCTGTGCAAAGAAACCCACGATCGGGTGATCCGGATTGCGCCGCCGCTGGTCATCCAGCGTGAGGAGATTGAATGGGCCTTCGAGCGCATCCGGAAGGTGATTGAGAAACCCGTCGTCAAATCCGTTGTTGAAACCAGTTAAGGTCACGCATTCCTACGCGTGAAGTCTTGCTGCGGCTACTAACGCCTGTCCCAGGCTCAAACCACCATCTCCCGATGGCACTTCCTTCTGCGTGAACACCTCAAATCCGGCTTCGGACAGGCGTGCTTCGAGCCGTTCGGACAGGTAGATATTGTGAAAGGTCCCGCCACTCAGGCACACGCGGTTGAGGGTGGTCTTATTTCGTAGCAGCGTTGCCAGTTCGACAAACCCCTCAACCAGCCCGTTGTGAAAACGCCGGCTGATCGCCGCCACAGGAAGGTTTCGGCTGAGATCAGCCAGCAGCGCTTCAAACAGCGGCCGAGTGCTGACGATCCAGTGGTCGTCCTCCGACACGAGCTTCATCGGATAGGCCGTCTCTTCCTTTGACGATGCCATCGCCATCTCCAGTTCGATCGCAGCCTGCGCCTCGTAATTGACTCGTTGACGGATCCCGACTAACGCGGACACGGCATCGAACAGACGCCCGCAACTGGACGTAAGCGGTGAATTCACGCCTTGTTCCATCATGCGCAGGAGAAGGTCCACCTTTGGCCGATCTAGTTGGCGCACGAACGGGATGTCCAGCTTCAGAAACTCACGCCCGAAATGACGTGCCAGGTAGCTTACCGCCATCCGCCATGGCTCACGGATCGCGGCCGCTCCGCCGGGCAAAGGCACATACTCGAAATGAGCGGCGCGTTCGAAAGCTTCATACCCGGCGATGAGAACTTCTCCTCCCCAAATATGTCCGTCGGTGCCGTAACCAGTGCCGTCCAGCGCGAATCCGATCACACGGCCTTCGAGGTGATTCTCCGCCATACAACTGGCGATGTGTGCGTGGTGGTGCTGCACGCCAACTAACTCCACTCCACGCTGTTGCAGCGCCCATTGGGTGGAGAAGTAGTCGGGGTGAAGGTCATAGGCAATGATCTCCGGGCAGATTTCGAGAATCCGTTCCAGATGCTCGATGGCTTCGTGGAAAAAACTATAACTCTCTGGGTTCTCCAAATCGCCGACGTGCTGGCTCAGGAAAGCGTGCTTTCCTTTGGTGAGGCAGATGGTGTTCTTTAGTTCGCCTCCGACGGCCAGCACCGAAGGCTGATCGTCCTTCAAGAAAACCGGTACCGGAACAAAACCACGGGAACGCCGCAACTGCCGTGTGACGCCGCCTGCAACTCGCACCACGGAATCATCCGAGCGCAGCAGGATGTCACGGTTGTGCACGAGGAAATAGTCGGCGAGACCGTTCAGGCGATGGACTGCTTCTCGATTGTCAATCGCGATCGGTTCCTCGCTCAGGTTGCCGCTGGTCATCACCAGAGCCTTGAACCCTCCCTCGGCGAGCAGCAGGTAATGAAGCGGTGTGTACGGCAGAAAAATTCCCAGGTAGCGGTTGAAGGGCGCAACCGAGTCGGGAATCGCGCTGGGCGTCTTTTTCGGGAGCAGAGCTTTCGGAAGCAGAACGATGGGCCGCTCGATCGACTGCAGAACCGTCCGCGTCGCATTATCCGAACTATCCAATTCGCAGACTTCCTGGGCGGCCTGCAAATCCGCAACCATCACGGCGAACGGCTTTTCCACCCGGCGCTTCCGCTGACGCAGCAGAGCTACGGCCGCAGGGTTTGTTGCATCCACTGCTAAGTGGAAACCGCCTAGACCTTTCACCGCCACGACCAGTCCGGCATGCAGCCCGGAGGCCGCCTCGGCGATGGGATCGCGGCATTCGATCCGCCGCCCAGCCTTATCCCAGAGTTCCACCCGAGGTCCACACTCCCAGCAGGCGTTGGGCTGGGCGTGAAAGCGGCGGTCCAGCGGGTTCTCGTATTCCGCAAGGCATGCCGGACACATGGGAAACGCCGCCATCGACGTGCTCGGCCGGTCGTAAGGAATATCGCGAATGATGGTGAAGCGCGGCCCGCAGTTGGTGCAATTAATGAACGGATAGCGATAACGCCGGTCATTCCGGTCGAACAGTTCGCGCAGGCAGTCCGGGCATATCGCGACGTCGGGCGAAATGAGGGTGCGAACTTCTTCTCCCTCGTGGCTATGAACAATCAGAAAGTCCCGATCGTTATTGCAAGGCACGTCATGGACGGCCAGGCTCGTAATCCGCGCCAGCGGCGGCGCTTCGGCGGGCAGGTGCTCAACGAAATCCTGGACCGTTTCTGCCGGCCCCTGGATTTCGATGGTGACTCCGGCGGACGTATTGCGAATCGTGCCTCTAAGGCGCCTGCCGGTAGCGAGACGATAGACGTACGGCCGGAACCCAACTCCCTGCACAATGCCGGAAACGTCGATCTGGCGCCGAACCTCCATACATCATCAGCTCGCAGTGTTCTGCGCCAGCGGTTTGCATGCCCTGCGGCGCTCGCTCAGCCACATCATCCATTCATGCAAACCGTTGCCGGTCAGGCAAGACACTTTCACAATCTCCATCCCGGGATGCACCTTGCGGGCATTTTCCGCCGCTGCTTCGATGTCAAACGGAACATAGGGAAGGAGATCAATTTTGTTCAGCACGAGCAGGTCGGACTTGAAGAATATGGACGGATATTTCAGCGGTTTGTCTTCGCCTTCGGTAACGCTCAACACCACGATCTTGGCCGCTTCACCCAGGTCATAACTGGCGGGGCAAACCAGGTTGCCCACGTTTTCGATCAGCAGAAGATCCAGGTCTTCAAGTTTCCAATCCGCCAAATGACGCTCGATCATGCGCGCATCCAGGTGGCAAGTACCGCCGGTCGTGATTTGCTTTACGGGGAAGTGAAATCGCTTCAGCCGGTTGGCATCGTTCTCCGTCTGAATATCGCCCGTCAATACGGCCACGCGATCATGCCGCGGCAGGGTTTCGAGAGTGCGCTCCAGAAGACTGGTCTTGCCCGAACCGGGAGAACTGATGAGGTTCAGGCATAAAACGCCGTGCTCCTGAAATCGGGCACGCAACTCAGCGGCGATGCGGTCGTTCTCACTGAGTACTTTTCGTTCCAACGGCACTCGCTCCATATTCTTCCACCTCCAGATAGGCCAACTCCAACTCATCTCCACTGATGCATGTGGTTTTCGGGCTCGCGCATTGCGGACAGCGGGAATCGTAGTCGCGCACGACGAACCCATGTCCACAGACCTGACAACGATGGCGGCGGGGACAGACTTCGATCCCCAGCTCAAGCGACTCCAGATCGGTCTCGTGAACGATCGCTTCAAAACAGAAGCGCAATGCGTCCTGATCGATGGCTGCCATTTCGCCAATCCGGACTCCGACTTTGCACGGATATGTTCCCGGATGGAGGCCCATCTCGGTTCTGACCGCTTCCAGCACCGAATTCGCGATTCCCATCTCGTGCATAATTCCTTGTCGTGCTGGTGGAGCGCCGGGCGTCCCCGCCCGGCAGGACGGGCAAGGATGCCCGTCCCTCCACCGTATGATTCATCATGCGGTCACAGCGTTAGCAAATGCGCGGCAATTGATCGCCTGCGAGCATGTCCACAATGCGAGTCGTGCCGAACGGCGTTCGCATCGTTACCAGGCCCGGGTTCTCTTTCTTTACCGTGCCAATGAGCTGCGCCTCTGTTCCCAGCGGATGTTGTCTCATCGCCTGCAGCACCGCGTGGGCGGCCTCGGGCGCCACGATTGCGATCAGCTTGCCTTCGTTGGCGACATATAAGGGATCGAGCCCCAGCAACTCGCACGCACCTCGAACCTGTTCATGAATCGGAAGGGAACGTTCTTCCAGTTCGATCCCAACTTGAGAACGCTCCGCGATTTCGTTCAGCGTGCTGGAGACGCCGCCTCGCGTCGGGTCGCGCATGCAGCGAATGTCGCGAGTTGTACCCAGCATCTCGGCCACCAGCGTGTGCAAGGCGGCACTGTCGCTTTGGATCTGCGTCTCGAATTCCAGCCCCTCGCGCTGCGCCAGAATCGCGATGCCGTGATCGCCGATCGAACCGCTCAGGAGCACCTTGTC
>Ga0209039_10001640_pt1 | contig 20402 bp, 14 predicted proteins | sample BogFormECP12_OM1_FD_188238 | JGI IMG/M metagenome (GOLD analysis project Ga0209039, IMG submission 188238) | Bog forest soil microbial communities from Calvert Island, British Columbia, Canada - ECP12_OM1 (SPAdes) (version 2) | ecosystem: Environmental > Aquatic > Freshwater > Wetlands > Bog ...
GGCCTCCCGTTGGTCGGCAACCAGGCGACAGAAAAAACCAGCCAAAACTGGAGTTTCTTCCCTTGACACGGGCCGGCCTTCTCATGGAAGGCGCGGAGGCAGATATGCCCAGGCAATTCAAGCGAGTACGAACGCTCCTATACGATGACCAGCGCTTCCGTCCCGGCGAGTTGGATCTTCTGCACACGCCCGCTTTACAACGCCTCTATGACCTTCACCAGCTCGGGCTAACCGACCGCGTTTACATCGATGCCTCCCATTCGCGAATCCATCATGTCGTGGGAGTGATGGAGCAAGCACAAAACCTGTGTGATTCACTTCAAGAGAATCTAGAGGCCAGCGTTGCGTTTCGACCCCTCAAGGTTCGCGATGAAACGGGCCAAGTCCTGGCTTTTGCCTTCGACCAACTGGTGGGACTGGTAAAGGACAGCGTGCCTGTGATTCGCCTCATCGCTCTGTTTCATGACCTGACCCATTCGCCCTATGGGCACACCGTTGAAGATGAGATCGAGCTAATCTCGTGCAAGCACGACGAACCACCCCGACAGTCTGAAGTCTTTTTGAGGTTGGTTTGCCAATACATTGGCTGGCTGGCGATCGAGTCTGGCCACGACGTGCCCGGCGAGATCGTGGGGCTGCTTGACCCAGCAGCTCAGGGGGGACCCCCCACGTCTGCCGTTGTTGTCGAGTTCACAGTCGGCTTGCTCCGGCAAGTAACCGCCTCCAAGCCACCCGGATGGGAGCTCCCGGTGAAGGACATTCTGCAGCTATTTGCGCACATGCTGCGCGCGATGACGGCGCTGCTTCATCTTGAGCTACTTCATGGAGAGAGCTTCGACGAGAAGCACGTTCCAAAAGACGATTATCCCTTCCAGAAGATACTGCGAGGCGTCGTTACTGAACTTGCACCGGACCTTCTGGACACCGGCAAATTCGTCCCCCGTCGGGACGCCTTCATGCTCGATCTGATCGGGAACACGGTATGCGCGGATCTTTTCGACTACGCTCAACGCGATTCTCACTTCGCGAACCTGAAAATAGCCTACGATGCTGACCGAATCGCCGAGAATTTTACCTTGGTAACGTGGGATGCGTGCCAGGAGCCTGGGCCGAATGCAAGACCAGAGAACCCACGCGACCCATTTGGGGGGGACTGCATAAGGACGGCGATTTCGTTGTATTCCCACAAACTGCGAATCGATGTCCCTTCTGAATTAATGAACCTGCTTAATGTCCGCTTTTATCTCTACGAACGTGTGCTCTTCCACCCCACAAAGTGTGCGGCTGGAGCGATGCTTGGAACTGCACTGCAATTGCTCGGCGATAACACCTCAGGTTCGTCAGGTTTCCTCCACGATGGTCTGCCGAAGGCACTGCAGCACATTGGCGACAGCGTATTCCTCGACTATGTTTACCACGCAGCTCGCCTCGCGCTCACTGCGACAAGGAAGGCCGCCCCAGGCATCGCGCCCGAGGGTCCGGGAAACGAACAAGGTGTACTGCTGGACGGTTGGAACGATCAGGCGTTGGCGTCGCTAGGGCCGGCCGGCGATTCTCCCCATGTGCTTATAGCCCGCGAGATCGTAACTGGGTGGCGCGGGCAGTCACCCACGACAGCCGCGGAGTCCATCGACGCTGGATGCCAACTATTGCGCCGCTTAACATCCCGAAGGTTCTACCGTCCGATTTTCCGGAGCCTTCCGAACGCTCATAACGAAGTCGTGGATAAGGGGCCGGAACACCTGGCCAAGAAGTTTCTGAACCCGCTGACGAGATATACGGCGGAAAGAGCCATCGAAGATGCGGCCAAGTTAAAACGGGGATCGATCGTGATCCATTGCCCCCGGATTAACACGGCTCGAAAGATCGCAAATGTTCTCCTGTTCCTTCCGAAGGATGACACCGGAACCGGCGAGATCCGTAAACTCCGAGAGATTGGCGGGTTGGATCGAGAGGTGTTTGGTGCCCATGAGAAGGCGATAAATGCGGTCGAGGACATGTACCGTTCCATGTGGCGCCTTGCCGTCTACGTTGCTCCGGAATATCTCGATCGTTGGTGGAAAATAGCAGATGTCGCTGGTTCGGTGGTTTTCAAGAAATTCGATCCGAACGACGACCACCCAAGGGAGCGGTGGGAGAACGATCGACACTTGGTTAGAGAGCTCAAGAAAAAGTACGGATTTCCTGAAGCTGACGAATCGCCCTCGACGGTCGACTTCCGTGAGGCGCGAGAGTTGGTCGCAATCGGAGCAATAGAACCAGCTGCTGTCGATCTGCAGATGAAAAAGACCTTACGTCCGCAAGCGGTCCTAAAGTTGGTGCTGCCGGCGCTCGGCAAAGAGAAACTCGACAAAAAGGACGAACACCCATTCGCCGAGTTCGCCGAGGAGAGTCTCTATCCGCTGGAGTCGGATGAATTCGTTGGGTGGTATGGCCAATTCAGGGCTGAGCTTGCCGTTGAGACCAAGGGCCTGGAGACAGCGTTAGGTGCTCATTTCAAGGCGGGTGGCATAGGCGCGGTGATAGAAAAAATGAAGAGCAGCCTCAAACGCTACAGGGGAGAGAAGAAATCCAAATAGTGGTTGCACGCAGAACTGCCCGACCGCGCGCGCAAATCGATTTTGCCACCAGACTTGTATCGCGGTCGTTTGATGAGCCCCTCCTTCGCGGCCCCGAGGTTGATTTATACGGATTGGCGGGGGCGCGGGGAATCCGGAGGCTAGAATTCTGCCCTCTCTTGGCCGACGGGCGATTGCTAGTGATGGCGGACGGGTTCACCGTTCAACTGAATGATCCCGAGCGTGCCGTCGTAACCATCGGGAGTAGCAGCCGACGTAGGCTCACTAGAAAACAAAGATTCACGTTAGCCCACGAGATCGCCCACACCCTCGTATACGATCTGGCCTGCAGCCCGCCGCTGGAAATGCCCCAGATTTTAAGCTTGATTGACGAGTTACGCGGCCGCGAGCGAGCCTCAGGCCTAGAGGACTTCTGCCAGATCGCGGCAGGAGTGCTCCTGGTGTCCCCGAAGGACCTCAAGCGTGAAGCCGGCCGCGGCGGCGTTGCTTCCGTAGAGAGTCTATTGCGACTAGCAGACACGTTCAAAGTTTCTGCTGAGGTCTTGATCCATCGGGTCGCACAAACCACTGAAGACGAAGGCATAAGAGCCAACAACTACGCCGTGCTAATGGTGGCTCCCGAGCGAGGGAAGGGGCAAATCCGCGCCTGCATTTACAGCCCATCGCTGCGGTGCGCAGTCACTCCTCCGCGTCTCTACACAAGCTTCAAGCACTGGGCCAAGCGCAATTCACTTTCTAGCGCAATCCTGACTGCAACCGGCGGCAACTGGGAAGTCCGTGTTCCATCTGGGTTTCTGAAGATCCAGAAAACGCCCTACGGAACTACGCCAGGGGCTTGGCTTCTCGATATGACCCTTGTTCAGTAAGGAAGGTGGCCATCGTGAGAGATACGCGGCTACGTCTGGACGACCTGTACAAGATGATCGCGAACATTTACACTGAGCAGAACGCCCATCGCCCAGCCAGCGCAACGTCTGCAGCATTTTGTCGAGGTCTGCGGAATGCTCAATGCCGGCATGAATTGTGCGTTAATCTGCCGGCCCTGACGGTTCATTTTCCACCAGCGCTGGCGGGAGGTATTTCGAGTGCAGCCTGCGTAGCAAAGCAACCGCCGAATCGTCGTCGGAGACGTATTCCAGATTCTTCCTAAAGAATTCCAGCCGCTGTCGGCAGCCTTCGAGTATTTGGCCCCAAGACTTAACCCAGACCGTGATACGCAATTCCTGCAACTCAAGCACGAGTCCCGCGGGTTTATTCGGCTGCTGCGCCCTGCGGCGTATATTCGGCGCCATGTCGTCCGAAACCGCCCAGAAAACCCAGCGGGTATCTGTATCGCGAAACCGCTCGTCCGATGCTATCGCGGTGGCATAGCTCTCGATCTGATCAAACGCAGCCGAATCAATGACCTGTTTGGGGCGCTTTAGTTCGATTACCAGGTGTTCCCGCTCGTTAGGTCTGGACTGCGGTATCGATCTTGATAGCATCAGATCGACGATTCCAACGGAACCATCTTCGCGATATACCGGTTCGGTGGGTTCATCTGTCGTGCGGCCAAGCAGCGAATGGTGCTTCCGAAGTACATCCTTGAGTCCTTTGTCGCTAACCGAGAGCGCGAACTCTTCTCCGAAGACCCAAGTATGTTCTTGAAGAATCTTGTGAAGCTGCGATCTCTCTAGCAATTGCTCCTTACTTGCGGGGTTAAACAAAAGTATTTCTAGCCCGCGCAGGAAGTCCAGGCGGTCCGTCACAACTCTTGAGGCATTGATTACTGCAGTAAGCGTCGTTCGCTCCAGCAGCGCAGCCAAGTCTTCGCGCTTCTCCGTTGGAAGATCCAAGACTTCCTGGATGATCTTTTGCACCGCCTGTGGGCTTTCCTCGATGGCTTGTCGCAGAAGGCGCAGAGAGAACCGTTTGCTCTGAAGGTCAGCCCTATCAAAGTCTGCGAGATATTCGCTGACGTTCAGAGCAACCACGTCGAAGACCTGCCGTTCCGCCTCTTCGAGTACGGTCCGCGGTTCACCCTCGAATGGGTAAATCTCCTGCTCCTTCCACTCCTTGACGACGTTGCGGGCCAATTCGGCCTTGCGGCGGCGGAAATGGTCTTTAAGCGTATTGCGTGCGGCGTCCAGCAGTTTTCTGAGGTCTGGATCTAAGTCTTCGAAGATAAGCGCGCCAGCCGACTCCACTTCGCGAATGTAGTCAGAGCGAAGATACGCTGTGAAATTGAACCCTGGAGCCTGAATGCCAGCCGGGATTTCAGCGAGTGACAGCCCATTGGCATCGCAAAGAAATATCGATCGCTCGGCAGGGACCTTCCATTCAATTACCTCAATTCTGGCATCGGTGACGACGCGAGTACTTTCGAGTTGTATTGGGCCAAGTCGATATTCGCGGGCAAACTCCTGCACCGCGGTTGGGTCCACCAAGGTGCCGTCATACGAAACGCGCACACCTGGGTACTTTCTCAGGTAAAGCGCGAGTTGGCCAGCCAATTCCTGGACGGCGCCGGCCCCTTCAAGCGATGGGAAGTTCCTCTGTATCTCGGTAATCTTGACTTCGGTTCCCGAGTGCACTCTCTTTGCTGGGACAGGTTCGCTCGCTTCGAAGACGCCGAGCTTTGAACGGCTTCCCTCAACTGTGAACTGCTTGAAGGATCCGTCATCCTCTTGGTAGGTGGTTTTCCACAGCACATGGTCACCTAAGAAGAAGGCCCTGAAACGGCCCTTGCCAGCTTTGCCGTGCATGATCCGGCGTTTTACCCGCGATTTGGTGAGGCCCATTTTCCATGAGCCGCCAAGGTTCTCGAAGGCCGGAATGACGTCCGCGGAGCTTATGCCGTACCCGTTATCGACGACGGTGATCGACTGGAGGCCTCCCATCCTGTTGTGGGTTAATTCCACTCGGACGGTCGTGGCATCCGCATCGAGCGCGTTCCATACCAGTTCTGCCACCGCCAGGATCGACTTTGGCACGCTAACCTGGCGCTCAAGGTGATCGCTTTGAACCTTCACGCGGATCTGCTTCATCGGGCCTCGCAAACAGAACGAACCACAATTGTAGCGGCTAAACGATCTTGCTTGTTGCTACGTCGGCAGTCGTCGGAGGTACGGCGCCGAAAACCGCGTCAGCCTGCCGTGCTGTTTCCTTCTGCATTTCTTCGAGAATATGCCCGTACGTGTTCATCGTGAGGCTGAATGAGGAATGCCCGAGCAGTTCCATGATGTACCGCGGGTGGACCCCCTGCGCGAGCAAAAGCGTTGCAGCGCTGTGGCGGAGATCGTGAAAGCGGAGTTGCGGTAGCAGCTTTCGTTTTTTCTTTTCGTCGGGCTCAGGGTCGTCCGGGTCGCGGGCGTCCATGATCGCATAAAAGGCCCGCAGCATGTTTCGCTGGTCCAACATGGTTCTGATCGTGGTCGAGAACACCATGCCGGTGTCGCGCCAACGCGGACCGGCCGCGTTGCGCTCCTCCGCCTGACGGCCGCTGTGAGCACAGAGCGCGGAGATTGCCACCTGCGGGAGGGCGATCACGCGGCGGCTGCGGTCTGTCTGCAGGTAGTCGACAGCTTCAGCCGCACCGCGCGTGAAATCCACCATGCTGTCGGAATCGATCAGGTATGCCATCACACGCAGCGCCGATCAAAAGCGCGGCTCCCGCAGTCGATTGACATACGTCACGCCATCGGGGATATCATCGCGGTCAGCCCACATCCCGAACGCTGCCAATTCGCGGAGCGACTTTGGAAAGGGCGGTCGCTCTGCGGCCTCGCGCACGTGCACCTCGACCCTGGTGCCCTCCGTCAGCTTCACGTCCTCAAGGGGCTTGAAGACACCGTCCTCGTATTTGGCTGCAATCGTCATCGGCGCTTGCCTCAGCACTTCAAGGATGCCAAGCTGGCGAGGCCAATGCCGCCGGCAGCGCCAGTGGCAGCAGTGGCGGGACGAAACGCGGCATTTCGGCACTGACGCTATTGACACCGAATTCGCGGCAAGCCCATGAAACAACGTAGCGTAGCTGGACACTACTGACGCCGTTGGACATCGCCTGAATTGGCTTCGAACCAGTGGGCCGGGAGTTCGAGTCTTTCCGGGCGCACCACATTCTAAAGAACTCTTGGGGGTCGGGGCGGAATGCCTCGCTTTCAAGCAGGAGTTTTCTGCCGTCGCAGCACAAAAACGCCGGAGACCAACGCCAGTGCGTAACAGCCCAGCGCAATCAGGTAGAGAGACTGAAAACCGAAGTACATGGAGTTGTACTCCAGCAGCCCTCCGCAGACGGCCCCCAGCAGGTTATAGGCCATGATCCCCGAAATGTCCTTATTCGAGGACAGGAGCGACGAGAAAACGATACCAGAGAAAAACAGGGGGCACGTGAGTACGACGGCAGTTTGCAGCCGGCCAGCGGCTGTTGAGGGCAATCCACCTGCCCTGGCGATCCACCAGCCGATGATAAGGCTAGCCAGTAATAGACCAAATGCGAGGTAAGGAAGCCTGATTTTCAAATACTGAACCGCACAGTTGGCTAGGAAAGCCATAATCAGAATAAAAGCGATCACAATGCCAATAACCTGCCAGGTATTGCCGAACGTCAACCCCATTTCAGTTACAGCTTTCGTCTCGACCAACATGAAGCCCGCGCCGAGGAAAAAAAACGGGAGATGGTTAGCCTGGGGCAACTCACTGATGAAGCTGCGCGTCACCAGCAAAGAGAGCAACAGAATTTGAAGGACCATGACCAGGTAGGATGCCGGATAAACCCTGCGAGGCATATAGAAGAAGGGCCAGTCGTCCGTGGAGATATCCGCCCGCATTGATGGGTTGGCGTAAAAATCCGTACCGTCCCGAATTCCCAATCCGTCCCAGAAAGTCGCCGGAAGCTTCCAGTGCAGGTCGTTCGATTCTATAAAGACCGAGGGGCCTCCACTTACAATGGCGCAATAAGGCGGCCTCCCGTCAAAGACAGCCTGCATCATCAGGTAGATCTTCCGGCCGAGGTCCGGGCTCATCAAGGCAAAAGACAGAGAGATGATCCCATTGCTCTTCAAACGCTTCCTCGCGTCCCGCAAGCCCTCTAAGGTGTACACAAACGAGTCGAGCCTCACACTGGATGCCTGGCTCAAAACCGTATGCGAATCCAGCACTCCATAAACGATGACGTCGTAAGTAGAATCCGTCGTGCGCAGAAATGACCGCGCGTCATTAATGAAGGCATGAACTCGCGGACTGCTGTACGGCTTCTCGGGGTGAACCTCACGGCCGATGGCCAGGATGGCCGGATCGATTTCGACGGCATCGATTCTCTCCGCTCCGGACCTGACAGCCGCGGCCACATCGTTTCCTGTCCCCGCGCCCACAATCAGGACGTCGTTCGACGGAGTGTGAAGCCGGTACGAGAGGTCGTAATACCTCCGCGTGAGCTGCAGGTCCGGCTCGGTCCGCGACGGCCTGAGGTCAGCTATCTCCTGGAAAAACTGGCCGGCAGCCCGCAGCAACGGCAAGCCCTGGCGCGTGTGGCCAACTTCGAGGAGTTGATATGGCGAATAGATCCGCTGCCAGGCCAAGTCCACCGGCCAGGCCAGAACGATCATGGCGGCGAGGGCAAACCCTGCGCCGGCCAGAAGCCACGCCGGAGTTCGAAAATGAAGCCACAAAATGGCGATGCAGCACAAGGCGAACCAAACCACTGGAGGGGTCCATAGGAAACTCGCCCCAAGCATCGCCAGGATGCCCGCCAGGCTGCCGAGCAGATTCAAGCCGTAGGCCCTCAAGTTGGTGCTTCGTTGCATCAGGCAGCCGCAGACTTGTCCAATCGGCAGGAAAGCCAGCACCGTAAGCAGAAAGATCACGGCCAGCAGAAAGTAAACCGCAGAGCCGCCGATGATGTCGGTGATCCCCACGCCCATGTTGAGCTGCTCCCGAAAAGGGATAGCGCGGACAGATGCCAGCATGCTTCCACCAAACGCAAACCGGAGGACGCACATAAAGATGAACTGCCAAACCAAGAGTGGAATGGAAAGAAACAGGAAAACACGCTCCCGGCTCGCCAGCGCATAGCCAAGGCCGAGGCCGGCGAAACAGGATAGTAAGCCAAAATTCTTATAGAAAGCGAAGAACTCGAAGACGGTCGCCTGCCACCGGATTACGGCGAGTTCGAGAAAGAGGCTTAGAGCCGCAGCCGTGAAAATCGCGAGGTCGACATAGCGAGAGTCGAAGCTCCCGAGAAAGTCGGCCTGCCTTTGGGCCCCCGCATCGAGAAACGGGCCGGCTTTCTTCATGAAGCGGGAAAAGATGAAGGTCAATATGCCAGCCAGTGCGATAGATAGAGCGGCAATCAGCAGCGCGCTGGTCATGGAGGACCCGTCCGCGCGGCGTGAACTGAGCTGCGTGGTGGATCCGATGAATCCGGGGGCAAGCAGGCTAACGAAGCATGCCACTTCAAGCAAACGGGTGAAGGGTTTGATCATCGTCGACTGATTGATCTCCTTCCGCGAGCTTCGCGTTGAAGCAATGGGAATTCGGCCTCCGGGAGGCAGGCCCGCAGGGTCGCCGGGTTTTAGACTGCTCAATTGTAGCACCGCATTTCGAGCAACGTGGCCGAGTGAGTTCCTGCCGCGCTTCAGGCGGGGCCTTGCGGAGATTCCAGCAGATCGCGGAGGCGGCGGGCCGCCCCGCGCCCGCCAGACTCCCGTGCGCGTGAGCGAGACCCGAGCGGCGCTGCTCGTAGTCTGCGCCACCACCCGCGCGAAGGGCCCGAGAGAAAGCTTCACAGCTTAACTGCGAACCAGTAGGCTGGGAGTTCGAGTCTCTCCGGGCGCACCAAAAACACAGCGCACATCACCAGGTTATCTCCGTCGCCACGGAGCGGTTATAATCAACCCGTGCGTCCAATTCTTGTTTTTCTCCTCGCAACCGGCTGCGTTTCCGCCGCCGATACCGTGCTCGATCACGTGGCCGCGCACGCGGAGCGCTTCGGCGCGATTTCGCGGCAGATCTGGGAAACGCCCGAGCTGGGCTTCCACGAAACCAGGAGCTCGGCGCTGCTCCAACAGGAGCTGCGCGCCAATGGCTTCGAGGTGACAAGCGGCGTGGCGGGTATGCCCACCGCCTTCACCGCTTCCTTCGGCAGCGGAAAGCCCGTGATCGCGATTCTAGGCGAATTCGACGCGTTGCCGGGGCTTTCGCAAAAGGACGCGCCGGCGCAATCGCCGGTTGTGCCGGGCGGGCCGGGCCACGGCTGCGGGCACAACCTGCTGGGCTCGGCCTCCGCGCTGGCCGCGGTGGCGATCAAAGAGGAGATCGAGGCGCGCGGCCTGAAGGGGACCATCCGCTATTACGGAACGCCGGCGGAGGAGGGTGGCGGCGGCAAAATCTACATGATTTATGCCGGCCTGTTTAAGGACGTGGACGCCGTACTGGCATGGCATCCCAGCGACGCAAACGAGGTCAACCTGCATTCCTTGCTGGCGATCAATGGCGGCAGGTTCCGTTTTTACGGCGTGGCATCGCATGCGGCGGCGGCGCCGGAGCGCGGCCGATCGGCGCTCGATGGGGTCATGATCATGCTGAACGCGGTGGAGTTCCTGCGCGAGCACGTGCCGCAGGAGACGCGCATCCATTACATCATCACCAACGGCGGGAGCGCGGCCAACATCGTGCCGGCGTTCGCCGAAACCAATCTGATGGCGCGGCATCCCGACGCGCAGGCGCTGGACGGTATTTGGGGGCGGATCGTGAAGTGCGCGCAGGCGGGCGCCCTGGCGTCGGAGACGCGCATGGAATTCGAGCAGGGCACCAACTATTCAAACGTGCTGCCCAATGACGCGCTGGCCGATGTGCTGGGGCGCGCCATGCAGAAGGCGGGCGGGTATGAGTTCACGCCGGAAGAACGGCAGTTCGCCGAAGTGTTGCAGAAGACGCTGGGCGCGCCCGTGCGCAAGCCGGGTCCGGAGAAGGTGCAGGTCGACAAATCCGAAGGTTTCGGGTCGGCATCCACCGACGCGGGCGACGTAAGCTGGGTGGTTCCCACGGCGCAGTTCGTGGCGGCCACGTTCGTGCCGGGGGTGGGCGCGCACACATGGCAGGCGTCAGCGTGCGCGGGAACGAGCATCGGGAGGAAAGGAATGGTGGTGGCGGCGCGGACGCTGGCGCTGGCCGGAGTCGAACTGCTCGAGAACCCGGCGGAAGTGCAGGCGGCCAGGGAGGCATTTCAAAAGCGCCTGGCGGGACGGCACTGGACTACGCGCATCCAGGCCGGTAGCAAACCGCCGCTGGACTATGCGGTGGGGCAAGGGCTTCGCCCTTGAAATCCTCGCGGGAGTCGGGAGTCGGGAGTCAGGAGTCAGGAGTGGGGAGTCAGGAGTCAGAAGTCAGAAGTCAGAAGCCGGGCAGACGGCCGAAATTGGTAAGTGTCTCCGAAGAGATGCGGCACTTATGTGTGCTGCTTGCCCAGGAACTGCTTCGCTGGCCCGATGTCAGCGCGCGCCCGATGTTTGGCCTGCGCGCCTTCTATGGAGGGGATGTGGTCTTCGCCATGCTTCCAGACAAGCGCGCTCTCGAAAGCCCTCAAGCGATTGCGTACAAGCTGCCAGACGGCGCTGAGGGGACCGAAGGCGAGAAGTGGCGGCTATGCGAGTTGAGGAATGAACATGACATAGATCACGCGCTTGGCCGTTTGGACAAAGCCTACAGAAGAGCTGTGGGCCGAAGCCGGAAGCAGGATCAGTTTTCGGCAAGCGTGCGCGATGCCAGCTAATACCGTGACCGATAGAATTCGTTCCGTCGTCCGGCAACCGCTCCCTGACGGTCGCGGCTCTCTCTGCTGTACGCGCGCACGTAGTCCACGTCAAAAGAGGCGGGCCAGACTGTAGTCCGGTCAGGCGGCACGGGCCAGTCGCCTCCGATCGCCAGGTTCACCAGGAGATACATGGGCTGCTGTGGCACTCCCTCGCGGGAACGGAATTTCTCTACGCCATCGAAATACCAGACGATCGCCTCCGGAGTCCACTCGACAGCGTAAGTGTGAAAATCGGCGGACAGGTCGGGCGTGGTTACTTTGCCCGACCCGTTGGAAGCGTGCCGGCCGTCCGGTCCGGTGAAATGATTGGTAAAGTACGCCACCCCGGTATCCTGACCGAGGTTTTCGAGCACATCAATCTCCGGCGGCCAGCCCAGCGGCTCGGGCAACATCCAGAATGCAGGCCACATGCCATTGCCTTTTGGCACGCGGCAGCGGATTTCAAACCAACCGTACTTCTGAGCGAATTTGCGGTACGTGGTCATCATCCCGGAAGTGTACTGGCGCGTGGCGCCATCGTAGGCGGCGGCGCGTTTTTCAGCCTTGATGTGCAGCACGCCGCCGGACACCGCGAAGGCATCCCGAACGTAAGCCTGCAATTCGCTATTGCGCACCTTGCCCCACGGGTCCTCGGGATTCCACTTGGAGGGGTCCAGTGTGGCGCCGTCAAACTCGTCTTGAAAGGTGAGCTTCCATCCGGGTTTCGGCTGGGCCAGGCAAGACACAGCGGAAAGCAGCGCGACGGCTGTTACGAGCAGCCTCATGGTTTTCCTGGAAGCGCGGGCCGCGGGTGCGGCCTGGTGCTGCCTTCCGTCATGCCCAGCGCCCAGCGGATGGCCTCGAAATACATCTTCTGGATGTCGGGGTCGTCCCAGGATTCGTTGGTGTGGCCGAGCGTGGAATAGAATACCCGGCCCTTGCCGTACATCCTGGCGTACGCCACTGCGAAATCGCGGTCGGCGCGGTGGATGCGGGGGTTGCTGCGGTAGTCCAGCTTGGTCTCGTCGAGCCGCAGCAGCACGTTGACGTTGTCGCGCGACCAGTTCTTGAGCTGGTAGATTTCGTCGCGCTTCACGAACGCCTTCGGGAAGTGACGCGTGGCGGGAAAGTCGGGATCCTCCAGCATGATCGGGGCTTCGAAGGTGCCCCAGGGATGCTCGTCGAACCAGCCGCCGGTCAGCAGGCCGTACCCCTCCCACTTGTAGTTGGCGTCGGCCGAGGCGTGCACGCCCACAAAGCCGCGCCCGTCGTCATGCACGAAGCCGAGCAGGTCGGCCTTCTGCTGGTCGTTGAGATCCATCTCGCCGGTGGGGCTGGCGAAGATCACGGCGTCGAAATCGTCCAGCGTTTTGGCATTGTTCTCCAGTTTCTTCTTGGTGAGCAGCTCGGTGTCGGTGCGCAGGTAGGCCTCCCACAGCCCCGTTTCATGGCCCCATTTCCAGATCATCGACATGGCGACGGGCACGGAATCGTGCTGGTATCCCCTGGTCTGGCTGATAACCAGAATGCGCTTCTTCGACCGCGCGGCGGCCGGCGCCGGGCTGGGCGCGGCGGCCGGCTGGGTCTGGGCGAATCCGAAAGTAAGCAGGCTGGCCGCGCAGACGGCGAGCCAAGCCGGACGAACGACGCACATCGTAGCGGGCAAGATAGCGCCTCCGGCTCGATTGTAGTTCACTTCACTGGCGAGCGTCGGACTCGGCCTGGCGGGCAAAGCGGGAAGAGCTAGCAATTCCAAAAGGGGAGATTGGTGACTGTCCCCGTTCCAGGGCGAACAACCCAGCCAGGGCGGTGGAACGTCATAATGGTGGTATGGGTTTCGTCGCCAACCAATACCGTCGTTCGTGGCTGGCCGCACCTGTCTGCGCCATCAGCGCCGCGGTCGGGTTGCTCTGCGGATTACCGGCCGGGGCTCAATCCGGCGCTCCCGCGGTTCAATCCGAAACCGCAGCCAGCGGCAAGGCCCTGACGGATCGCGGAGCGGAGGCGTACGAGGCCGGAAACTACTCCGCTGCGCTGGTCGTATTCCGCCGGGCCGCGGCAATCGGCGACGTGGATGCCATGGTGTACCTCGGCGTGATGTATGGAACCGGCCGCGGCGTGGACTTGGACTCGGCGACGGCCATGACCTGGTTCCGCCAGGCGGCCGCCGCCGGAAACAGCCAGGCTATGTGCAACATTGGCCTCATCTACTTTCAGGGGCTGGGTCAGGAGAAAAACTACCGCGAGGCATTGAGCTGGTTCCGCAGCGCCGCGAACTCCGGCAACACCGAAGCCATGTTCAACGTCGGCGTGTTATACCGCGATGGCCTGGGAGTCACCGTGAACTATCCCGAGGCCCTGAGATGGTTCCGAAGGGCAGCGGGCGAAGGGGATTACACCGCCGCCAACGCCATCGGCGTGATGTACCAGCAGGGTCTCGGCGTCGCGGTGGATTACGCCGAGGCCATGCGCTGGTATCTAAAAGCAGCGGATGCCGGCAACGACACGGCGATGTACAACATTGGCGTGCTGTGGGAGGGTGGACTCGGCATCACACAGAACCGCGACCAGGCCATCGCCTGGTATCGCAAGGCAGCCGCCGCCGGGAACGAACTCGCCAAGGCGGCGCTGAAAAGCCTCGGCGTCAAAGGCTGACCGCGCGAAGAGTGGCGATGGCCAAGCGCGAACAGGATACCGGTGGTGAGACCGCCGGCGCTACCAGGCGAGATCGGAATTCGACGAGTCGAATGATCTCTGGCCGGACGCGGCATCAGACGCATTCCGATGTTATACAATGCCCTGAGATCGGGAGACTCGCAATGCGATGCATACGTAATGGACAGATCCTGCTGGCGATCACGCTCGGCATGACGTCGATTGCCTGGGGCCAGGGCGGCAGCGGCCGAGCCGGCCGGGCCGGCGCAGCGCAACAGGCCGGAACGCCTGCGAGTGCGCCTGGGAACGCGGCTGGGCGCGGCGGCGGGGGTGGAGGCGCCGGCGCCGATGAGTTTTACACTTTTGATACGACGGCGGGCTCAGTACCGGCGATCCCGGATAGTCCGCCCACGGAAACTCACCAGAAGATCACTCTCAACGGGGAAGCACTGGCCTACACGGCGCGGGCTGGCTACATGCCCCTGCGCAACGCCACCACGGAACAGTCGGAAGCGCATCTGTTTTACACCTGCTATGCCAAAGACGGCGTCAGCGACGGCGCGGCGCGCCCGGTAATGTTCTTCCTGGGCGGCGCGCCGGGTGTGGCGGCCACGTGGCAGGAGTTTGGCGGTTTGGGCCCGAAGCGAATGAGGTGGATGAACGACGGCGGCGCCGGCCTCGCGCCCTATGGGTGGATTGACAATCCCAACACGCTGCTCCCCCAGGCGGACCTGGTTTTCGCGAATCCGGTGGGCACGGCATTCAGCCGGCCCGACCAGCCGGGCCGGGGCCCGAGCTTTTGGAATACGGCCGGCGACATCGCTTCGCTCGGCGAGTTCGTGCGGAGTTTTATCAATACGTACAATCGCCGGAATTCACCGCTCTTTCTGGCGGGCGAGGATCTTGGCACGGCGCGGGTGGCGGGTTTAGCCGCCTATCTCACCGAACACCAGATCCCGGTTCATGGCGTGGTGCTGCTATCGATGGCGATGAGCGCCGACTCGCTGGCCGGCGATGAGCAGTACATCACGCTGCTGCCCAGCCTGATCATGGCCGCCTGGCACCACAAGAAGCTGGCGCCGGAATTGACAGCCATGAGCGCCGAACAGATTTCGGGACAGGCGCGCCAGTTTGCGGCGCGCGAGTATCTGCATGCGCTCTACAAGGGCGACCGCATGACGCCGGAGGAACGCACCAAAGTAATAGCGGACCTCGCGCGGCTGACCGGGCTTTCGAAGGCGTTTATTGCAAATAACGACCTGCGCATTTCCCTCGACCGCTTTAACAGCGAGCTGATGCGCGACCAGCACCGGGGGCTATCGAACTCGGATGCGCGAGTGACCGGCTTCAACTCGTCGGCGGGCGGCGGACGCGGCGGCGGTGGTGGTGGGCGCGGCGGTTTTGGCGTCGCGCCGAACAGCGCGATCGACTTCAACCTGAGCAATCTGGCCGGCGGCTTCCAGACCGCGTATGAGGCCTACTTGCGGAACGAGCTTACCTTCAACGGCAACAGCAACGGGATCTTCTACCTGTCGGGCGGCGGCGTGGGCGCGTTCACATCGACCGGGAACGACGACGCGAGCCTGGCCGGCGCTTTCGCCCGCAACCCCAACCTGCGCCTTTTCGTGGGCGTAAACTACTTCGATCTGAATGCGCCGTTTTATGCGACCGAGTTTACCCTGGCTCACCTGAACGTGTCGCCGGAGGTCCGCGCCCACAACATCACCGTCAGTCATTTCGAGGCCGGGCAGATGACCTATGTCGACAACCAGGCGCTCGTCAAACTACAGGGTGAGCTGGCCAGGTTCGTCAACGATGCGACTTCACCGGCACGCAAATAGGCGCGCGCAACCAAGGAGCCATGCCATGAGAATCCAGGGACGATTTCACCACACGCTTTGCCGCTTCGCCATCCTTATAATAGCCGCCACGGGTGTGGGAGCCTTCGCACAGGGCCGGGGCGCAGCCGCTGGCGCGACCAACGACTTCTATCGCTTCAATTACAACGGCGAAGAGATGCAGGCGATCAACTACCCGGCACAACCAATCTCGACGCAGCATCAGATCACGCTCGGCGGTGAGACCATCCAGTACACCGCCCATGTTGGGTTCATGCCCATCCGCCAGGCCACCAGCGGCGTGACCGAGGGGCATCTATTCTACATTTACTATTCCAAGAACGGAGTCACCGACAAATCCAAGCGGCCGGTCTGGTTTTTGTTCAACGGCGGACCGGGCGCAGCCACCATCTGGCTGCACATGGGCGCCTTTGGCCCCAAGATGGTGAAGCTGAACTCGAACGGCCTGGCAACGCCGCCGCCGTACACCTACGTGGACAATCCCAACTGCCTGCTGGATACCGGCGATCTGGTCTTCATCGACGCCATGGGCACCGGCTTCAGCCGCCCCGACAAGCCCAGTTACGGGCCTGACTTTGGGGGAGTGGAGAACGATCTGGCGGCTTTCGGCGAGTTCATCCGCAGCTTCCTGAACGAATACAACCTGTGGGGTTCGCCGCTGTTTGTCGGCGGCGAGAGTTACGGCACCACGCGCGCGGCGGGGCTCTCCGGTTACCTGACCGACCGCGACATCCCCATTAACGGAGTGATGCTGCTCTCGGCGGTGATCGACTCGAGCGCCAGCGCGGGCGAGCAGCGCCAGCTTAGCACGCTGCCGACCGAAATCATGACCGCGCATTTTCACAAGAAGCTGGCGCCCGATCTGCAAAAGCTCACGGTCGACCAGATGGCCAAACAGGCACGCGAATTTGCTTCGGGCGAATACCTGGAATATCTGTTCGACGGGGCGCGCGCGACCCAAGCCCAGCGCGACAAGGTGCTGGCCGACATGGCGCGATACACCGGACTGCCAAAGACGTTCATCGATTCGCTCGACCTGCGCGTGCCATTGGGGCCGTTCAGCACGGAGCTGCTGCGCGATCAGCACATGATGACCTCACGCCTGGATTCGCGCTTTGCCGGATACCAACTGGATGCGGGCGCCACTAATACGAGTTTCGATTTCAGCAATGCCAACATCGAAGACTGTTTCCTCACCGCCTTTGAGTCCTATATCCGGAATGACCTGAACTACAAGAACGACAACCTCTATTACGTGTCGGGGAACGCTCCGCCGTGGTCCGGCGAATACAATACGGTAGTCAACATGGAAACCGGATTCGCCAAGAATCCGCACATGCATCTTTTCGTGGGGATGGGATATTACGATTTCGCCTGCCCCTTTTATCCCATGGAGTGGACCGTCGCCCACCTGAAGGTGTCGGACGAGATCAAGAAGAACAACATCTCCCTGGGCTACTACGAGGCGGGCCACATGGTCTACATCGACCAGCCCTCGGCGGCCAAGTACCACGCGGATCTGGTGAAGTTCGTGCAGGGCGCATTGCCAAAATGAGAAGCGCGGGCGGCGGCGCTACGGAGCGCGTCAACGCCTTCGCCCATTTTTCCGGCCCGCCGCGATAGACTTGATGAATCATGTCGCTCTTCGCAGGCGAGAGACTCGGCCCCTACGAGATCCTTGCCCCCCTCGGCAAGGGCGGCATGGGAGAGGTGTATAAGGCACGCGACACGCGGCTCCATCGCGACGTAGCCATTAAGGTTCTGCCGCAGGCCTTTGCGACTGAGGCTGCGCGGGAACGTTTCCAGCGCGAGGCGCGCGCCGCTTCGGCGCTCAATCATCCCAATATTGCCGCTGTTTACGACGTGGGTGAGGCCGCGGGCCATCCATTTCTCGTGATGGAGCTGCTCGACGGCAGGACACTGCGGGAGCACATCGGCGGCAGGCCTCTCGATATCCCGACTACGCTCGGGCTGAGCCTCGAGGTGGCCGACGCGATGGACGCAGCCCACACCAGCGGGATCGTTCATCGCGATATCAAGCCAGCCAACATTTTTGTAACCGCACGCGGTCACGCCAAGGTGCTCGACTTCGGCTTAGCCCAGCAAAGCCGGCCGGCGGACACGCAGGCGGCAACCGAAGAGATGCTCACCAGGCCGGGCGCGGCGACGGGCACAGTCGCGTACATGTCGCCCGAACAGGCGCGCGGCCAGAGCGTGGATGCGCGCAGCGACCTGTGGTCGTTTGGCGTGGTGTTATACGAAATGGCAACGGGGTCGCGTCCGTTTGACGGCCCGACGGCCGCGATGATCTTCGACGCGTTGCTGAACCAGGCGCCGCAGCCGGTTCGCGAGCGGAATCCGAAGGTCCCGGCCGAGCTGGAACGGATCATTGGCAAACTTCTCGAAAAAGATCGCGCCAGGCGCTACCCATCGGCCGCGGAACTGCGCGACGATCTGGAGCGGTTGCGAGCGGTCTTGGGCCCGGCGGCCGCAAGCGGACGGCGCAGCCCTCTGCGGCGATACGGAATCGCTGCCGCCGCTACGCTCCTGCTGGCCGCTGGCGGAATCTTCTTTTTGGAGCAGCGCGGCCACGCCAGGCTGCTCACGGACAAGGACACGATTGTCCTGGCCGATTTCATAAACAAGACCGGCGACCCGGTCTTTGACGGGACGCTTCGCCAAGGGTTGGCGGTACAGTTGGAACAGTCGCCTTTCCTCAGCCTCGTCTCCGACCAGCGTATCCAGCAGGAGCTGGGTCTGATGGGCCAGCCGGCGGATGCGCGACTCACTCCGGAGTTCGGTAAGGATATCTGCGAGCGCACCGCCAGCGCCGCGGTCCTGGATGGCTCGATTGCCCCCCTGGGAAGCCAGTACGTACTGGGGTTGCGCGCCAGGAACTGCCGCAGTGGAGACATCCTGGATGAGGAGCAGGCGCAAGCGGCTAGAAAGGAAGACGTCCTGAACGCCCTGAGTCAAATTGCCAGTAAATTCAGAACCCGGGTCGGTGAATCGCTCGCCACGGTCCAAAAGCACGACACGCCGCTCGAAGAGGCTACGACGCCGTCACTCGAAGCCTTGAAAGTCTATAGCCGGGCCATGAAGGTTGTCTTCTCAACCGGTTCCGCCGCCGCTGTGCCCCTTTTCAAGCGCGCCACCGAGATCGACCCCAAATTCGCGATGGCATATGCGTTCCTGGGGCGCACGTACGGCGACATGGGAGAGTCTGAGCTCGCGGCGGAGAGCACCGGCAAAGCCTGGCAGTTGCGGGATCGCGCCACCGACTCCGAGAAGTTCTTTATCACGGCTAACTACGATCTGCAGGTGACAGGCAACCTGGAAAAGGCACAAGCGACCTTTGAGTTGTGGGCGCAAACTTATCCTCGTGAGATACACGCCCCTGGACTCTTGTCGGGGATGATTTACCCTGTCTTCGGCAAACATGAAAAGGCGATCGAAGCAGCGAAGACGGCAATCGCGCTCGATCCGGACTTTCCCTTCGCGTATGTGAATCTTGCCACCAGCTATCAATTCCTTGACCGCCTGGAGGATGCCGAGAAAGTGTTTCAGCAGGCATCCGAGCGCAAAGTGTTGTTCCCTGAAATGCTGGAGCAGCGATACGACCTCGCCTTTTTGAGAGGTGACAAGGCGGAAATGGAACGCCAGGTGGCTCTGGCGAAGGGAAAATCCGGAGCGGAAGCCTGGATGTCCGACCACGAAGCTCTTGTCCTGGCATACTCCGGTCACTTGCAGCAGGCAAGAAGGATGTCAGGGCGCGCGGTGGATCTGGCTCACCAGCCGGACCGGCGCGAAGAGGCGGCTCTGCTTGAAACCGGAGCAACCCTGTGGGATGCGTTCTTTGGGAATGCGACGGCGGCGAGGCGGGGCGCGAAGGAAGTTCTTAAGCTCTCAAAGGGCCGGGATGTGGAGTATGGCGCTGCCTTAGCCCTGGCCCTCTCGGGAGACTCCTCGGCTGCTCAAACACTCGCGGATGATCTCGGAAAGCGCTTCCCCGAGGATACGTCAGTCCGAATCAGTTACATGCCGTCGCTTCGCGCGCTTCTCGCGCTGAACCGTGGCGAGCCGTCGAAGGCTGTCGAAGTGCTGCAAGCAGCCGCTCCCTATGAGTTGGGCGTGCCGCTCAGTTGGCTTATTGGGTCCTTCGGGGCCCTCTATCCGGTCTACGTGCGTGGCGAGGCCTTTCTGAAGGCACACCAAGGCGGCGAGGCCGCCGCGGAATTCCAGAAAATTCTCGATCACCGCGGGATCGTGGGCCCCGACCCCATCGGCGCACTGGCGCATTTGCAACTAGGCCGGGCGTTGGCTTTGCCTGGGGGAGATAAGGCCAAGGCAAAAGCTGCCTACCAGGATTTCCTCACCCTCTGGAAAGGCGCCGACCAGGACATCCCGATCCTCATGCAAGCCAAGGCGGAATACGCCAAGCTGCAGTGAGCGACAAACGAGGCGCTTGGCGGGAGTGCAAAAGCGGTGCAGCGGAAAATCTCTACGCCGGCGGCCTCATCGGCGCTCAGCGGCTCAGGA
>Ga0209039_10001641_pt1 | contig 20401 bp, 16 predicted proteins | sample BogFormECP12_OM1_FD_188238 | JGI IMG/M metagenome (GOLD analysis project Ga0209039, IMG submission 188238) | Bog forest soil microbial communities from Calvert Island, British Columbia, Canada - ECP12_OM1 (SPAdes) (version 2) | ecosystem: Environmental > Aquatic > Freshwater > Wetlands > Bog ...
CGGAGTTGTATGAGGAAGCTTCTCCCTCTTCCAAGCGCTCGCGGGTGGGTTGAAGGGATCAGGTAGGCAGCCCGCGTTCTCCGCAAAGCCGTAGTTAAATCCAAGCCCACCGTGGTGAAAAACGTACGAAGAGTAAGTCCAAGATCGCGGTCTCCCCGGAAAAAATCGCCAACTTCTGCCGCCGTCACAGGATCCGCAAATCATCCTTCTTCGGCTCCGTCCTGCGCGGGGATTTCCGGCCCGGAAGCGATGTCGACGTGCTGGTGGAGTTCGAGCCAGGGCAATTCGTAGGGCTCATCAAGCTGGCGGGAATCGAGCGTGAGCTTTCCGAACTGCTGGGCCGCAAGGCAGACCTAAACACTCCGGGCTTCCTTAGCCCGACGTTCCGTGACCAGGTGCTGGAAGAGGCAAAGGAGCAGTATGCCGCGCCCTAGCGGTTCGGCTCGGCTTCGCCACATGCTGGACTCCGCCCGTGAGGCATTTCATCTGCGTGGCCGAACCGGATACCTCTGGGCCGGCCTTCAGTTCTGATAGAGTTGGAGAGGGATTTGCAATGAGGCGGTATACCCAACCTCGGCCCTGAGCCGGCCCGGCGGCGGAATGAAGCGAATGGGAAAACCACCAAAACTATTGGTCGAATGACCAAAAGCATTGGTGATGAGGCTGGGAAGTCACATTTTTCCCTGACGTGAACGTTTGGCTGGCGCTGGCCTACCGGGGCCACCTGCATCACCCCACCGCCTCCGCTTGGTTCGAGCGGCTGGAAGCGGAAGAAGCCATTTTTTGCCGTTTCACCCAACTGAGCTTTCTGCGGCTACTTACCCATCCCGCCGTCATGCGCGATGAAGTCAAGACGCAACAGGAAGCCTGGAAGGCTTACGATCAGCTCTCGAGCGACGCGCGGGTAAGGTTTTTTTCCGAGACCGACCCTGAGCGGGTGGAGGCGGCGCTACGGGCGCTGACGGCGAGCTCGCGCTTTGCCCGCCAGCAGTGGCCGGTCGGCTCCTTCAAGCCGGGCTTGACCACCTGGGCAGCTTCCGTGATCATCGCCGTCGCTACTCAGCCCTCAGGGCGGTGACGGGCGAAATCGATGCTGCACGGGTGGCCGGGATGATGGCGGCGATGAACGCGGAGATAGCGAGCGCGCTCGCCGCCACCGTCAGCGCGAGGGGATCCCAACTGGAGACGCCGTAAAGCTGTGCCGAAATCAGGCGTCCGGCGCCAAGGGCAAGCGGCAACCCGAGGATCAGCCCTATCACCACGCGCTTGAACGCTCCGTGCAGTATCAGTTGAACCACCTTGGCGCGATCGGCGCCCAGCGCCATGCGAATGCCGATTTCGTTGGTTCGCTGCGCCACCGTGTAGGCCGTGACGCCGTAGAGTCCAACCGCCGCCAGCAGGAGAGCGACCATCCCGAACAGGCCCGCGAGACTGGCTACGGCGCGCTCCTGATCGAAGCGAAGATCAATTTGCTGCTGCATGGTCCTGACGCTGACGATCGTCAGGTTGGGGTCCACTTCCGACAAGGTCCTCGTCAGGAGCGGCTCCAGTGTCCCGGTAGGGGTCCTGGTCACCAACATGATTCCGCCGATAAAATGCGACCCTAGCTCGATCTTCTTCATGAGCTCCTGCTTGTAATCCACATTCTGGGCGAGGGGCACGAAGAAAGTGGGCTGCGCGGGCCGGTTTAACCCCCAACTCGCAAATTTCGCGTCCCGCATGATGCCCACGATACGGAAGGTGCTGGCATTCTCCGGGAAGTCCAGGCCGAAGTGCTGATCGAGCGGATCCTCGCCTTTCTTGAAAAAGCGCTTCACGAAGCCTTCGTTCACGATCGCCACCAGTTCTGAGGTCTCATTGTCGGCGGCGGTGAAGGCCCGTCCGCGCAAGATGGTCACGCCAAGGTTCTGGAGGTAGTTGGCGCTGACGCGGTCCCACGACGCGCCGCTTTCCTCGTCCATTTTGGGAGCAGGATGGCCGGCCACGTGAATCATTTCTCCCCAGTTGTCGGTAAGGGGGTTATAGAGAGCCAACCCGGAACCCTGCACGCCGGGAAGAAGATTGAGGCGCGCTTCGAGCTGACGGTAGAGCGCGGCCAACTTGGGCTCCGTGTAGCCGACGGGCGGATTGTGTATCTCCACCTCGACCCGCCCTGGAACTTGGTACCCGAAATCCTGATGCTCGAGCTTATTGAGACTTCGCGCCAGCATCGTGGCACCGGCCACCAACACCACCGACAGCGCCGCCTGCAAAACCAGCAGCCCTTGGCGCGCAAAGGAAGAATGATCGCTCGTGCTGCGACCCGAGCCGCGCAATGCGTCCGCCGGATCGGTACGAGTGGCGAACCACGCCGGAGCCGCCCCGAAGATCGCTCCCGTCACCAGCGCCAATCCGAAGGCGAACGCCAAGACCTCGAGTGAGGGCACGGGGCTGATGGGAAGGAAATGTGCGCTCTGGAAGGCCAGCCTCAGGAGGAGTCGAGCGGCGGCTACGGCCACCAGGATTCCCACCAAGCCGCCGCCCATCGCGAGCAGGACGCTTTCCGTGAGAGCCTGCGCCACAATCTGCCGCCGCGTGGCGCCGACGGCCAGCCTGATGGCGGTTTGCCCGCGACGCGACACGGCGCGCGCCAGAAGAAGGTTCGCCACATTGGCGCACGCAATCAGCAGCACCAGGCCGCAAACCGCCAGCAGGATCTGCAAGCTCCGCCCGTACTCTTCCTTCATCCCGGCGACGCCGGCGCCGGCGGGGACCACGTTAATCACCTGCTTGGGGAGCATCCGGATCACGTCCGGCATCCAGTTGGCGGGATACCCGGAATCGTGCTGCATCCATTGCCGCAGCACTCCCGTCAGGCGGGGACCCATTCCCACAATCGAAGCTCCCGGCCGCAGGCGGCCCATCATGCGCAACCATGCGGAGACGGACTGGTGCAGCAGTGAGCGTTCACCGCCAACCAAAGGTTCCTGCTGTAGCGGGATCCAAATATCAGGAGGGTCGCTGCGCAGCGTTTCGCCGAAAAATCCGGGCGGAGCCACTCCGATTACCGTGAAGGGATGACCTTCGATGGCAAAGGTCGAACCCACGACGGAAGGGTCGCCGGCATACGTGTTCTGCCAGACGCGGTGGCTGATCACGGCCACCGGCGGCGCGCCCGGCTTGTCGTCATCAGGGGTAAACACCCGCCCGCCGAAAGCGCCTACTCCCAGCATCGAAAAATAAGTGCCGGTGACGTATTCGGAGCGCAGAGGCCGGGCAGCCGCGTCACCTTCACGGCGCACGCCTTGGAGCCAATCGCCCGCCTGGAAAGCAGCCGTCTCTTCAAATTCCGGCGTTTCCGCCTTCAGCCGTTCATATAGAGGGAACGAGTAGAATCCCCAACGGTCTTGAGGCCCGCCTTCGACGCAGCAATCGTCGCCCTCGCCCACGCGGTATAGTCTCCCGGGATCAGAAACCGGGAGGGAGCGCAGCATCACCGCATGAATCAAGGTGAATATAGCCGTGGTTCCGCCGATCCCCAAAGCCAGCGTGAGTATGGCCGCAGCGGTAAAAACAGGAGACCGCCGGAACTGCCGCACTGCGTAGCGAAGATTGCTGAGCAGTTCTTGCATTCGAGACCTCCCAACTTCCTTACGAAGACGGGTTGCGACGGGTTCCGGGTGAAGATCGAAAGTTCATGACCTGCCCGACCGTCCGGCACAATTCCGGTCAGTACGTCTGATTTGACGCGCTCTGGAGTGCTTTGTAACCAGAGCTGGACGCTTGTTGGACGAAGGGTCGAGCAAGAGGTTTGGTCGATTTTTTGAAAAAGTTGGCGCCACAGAAGGTCAATGCGGCTTGGGAAACGTCGTTCCACTCAGGAATCCGGTCGGCTCCGAGCGGTGGGCCAGTGGACGGATAGGCGACTCTTCAGGCGGAACTCACACGGTTGAGTACTGATGGTTGAAGGCCTTGATCTTGGCGACGAGTTTGGGTACCCCCGTCTCTGAGTCTTCGGCACCTTCATATTCGGCGGACATGAAACCCTTGTACCCACCCTTCACGAACAATTTCCAGACACGATCTAAGTCGAGAGGCGTTCTGGCTTTGCCGTAGAAATCGCGGATGTGCGTGTGGGTGGCGTAGGGAATGCAGGCCTCGATCTGGTTGTAAGGATCCTGTTCCCAGTTGCTGATGTCCAGGTTGCACCCCGCGTAAGGGGAATCCACGCGGCGCAGGATTTCCAGGATGTTCGAAGCCTTCGATGTAATTCCGCCATGGCTTTCGATGCCGACCGTAATGCCTCTGGCGGCAGCATAATCGCACGCCGGCTTCATGGTCTCCACCACCCACTGGATGCCCTGCTCGTCGGTGGCGCCCTGGGGAAGCTCGCCCCCGAAAACCCGCAAGTGGGAGGCGCCGAGCAACTGAGTGACGTCGATCCATTTCTGGATCTTCTCGAGCTCCTCGGCCCGTTTCGTGGTCTCGGGCTGACACATGTTGGAGCCGATCGCCGCGCCCGAAAACGGCACGCCGTTCCGGAAGGCCAGGCGCCGCAACCCGAGGATGTAAGAGGGCTCGGTGGATTTCAAATAGTAAGTGGTTATGTCCACTCCGTCGATCTCCAACTCGACCGCTTTGAGGATGGAGTCTTCCATGGTCATGGGGCCGTTTTGAAGATACTTGCGGTAGGAGTAGGCGCAGCAACCCGAAAGGAGCCTGGGGTGGCCGGGAGAATTCGTGATGAGCTCCAAGGGTTGGGCCCGGAGTGTGGCTGCCCCGGTGGAAAAGGAAGCCGCCGCGACAGCGCCGGCGGTCTTCAGAAAATCTCGACGATAAAGGGTCTTGGGCATAGTGGCCTCCGCGGGTTTCAGTGCGTGATTCGCTCGGTCGCTTAGTTCTGCATTTTCCTGTCTTGGAGCTTCTCAGCCAATCTCGTGTCGAACAAGGTCGATTTGTCCTTGAAGCGGCCTGCTTCCGTCCCGCAGATGAACGCCTCGAGACCTGCCCGCAACGACCTGGTTTGGGACCGACCTTTCGTCACCGGCGAGTCATCAAACCTTCCCTTAGGTCCTGGTTCGTTGCCAAGTCGATGCAGGTCCACGCCATAGCCAGGGCACCGTCCTCTAGTGCCTTGTCCGCCGCCGGAGTGATGCAGTGCGCGGCGAATTCCGGTTGGTGGTTGACGGCGGGCAGGGAATTGATGCCGATCATAGGATGGATCGACGGCATCGCCAGAGAGACGTTGCCCATGTCGGTGGAACCGGTAGGCCGCGTTTCCCACTCGCCGAGATCAGGGAACGGCCGCCCCAGCGCTTCGGAATTCGTGCGGTAGAGCGCCGCCATAGCCTCGTGGTGCCGCATCTCGGCGTAAGGCTTGTCGCCGCCCGCGATCGCGACTCTCGCGCCCGTAGCCAGGGCTCCGGCCTCAAAGCAGCGGTGGACCCGGGGCCGCAGTTCGGCGAGTTGATCCAGGGTCTCGGAGCGAATGATGTACCTGGCGGAAGTGTGGGCGGGAACGACGTTGGGGGCAGCGCCGCCATTGGTCACAATGCCGTGGATTCGATCGGTGGAACGGATGTGCTGGCGCAGCAGTCCCAGCGCCGTTTGGGCGACGGTGAGCGCGTCCAACGCGTTCACGCCCAGCTCCGGGAAAGCCGACGCGTGGGACTCCTTCCCGGTGTAATGAACCTCGAACATCGAAGCGGCGATGATCTTCGCCCGGAGCATGTCAAAGGGCGCTGGGTGCACCATCATGGCGGCATGAATGCCCTCAAAAGCGCCACGCTCGAGCAGCAGAATCTTTCCGCTGGCGTTGCCCACTTCTTCGGCGGGCGTGCCGATGACGCTCACGGTGAGGCCCACCTCGTCTGCAACTTTGGCTGCGGCCAGCGCCGCGCCCACGGCCGAGGCGGCGATAATATTGTGGCCGCAGGCGTGACCGATACCGGGCAGGCAATCGTATTCGGCGCATATGCCGATGTGCAAAGGACCTCGTCCGGCGCGGGCGCGGAACGCCGTGGGGAGATCGCCAATACCCTTTTCCACCGCGAAGCCGGCGTCGGCCAGCGACTCACAGAGCCAGGAACAGGCTTGCTCTTCCTCGAAGCCCAGCTCCGGATGGGCGTGGATGCGGTGGCTAAGCTCGATGAGCCCGGCGCGGGCGGATTCGAACCGTTCTCGCGCTGCGGATTTTGCGTCCATGAGTCGCCTCTCTCGGCGGTGCGGACACCGCCGCCACACCTGTGTATGAAGGCTGCTGGCAGAAGGATAGCACGGCGACCTGTGCCCCGCGAAAAATTAAGAGGTCAACCCATGTGATCCTATTTCTCCTCTTTGTGTCTCCTTGCCTCTGCGCTTGATTTTCACCAGGCGCCGTATCGCGATAAGATAGACGCCCATGAATTGCAGCGAAGGAGAGTCTATGCGGAAGATAGCGCGCGCTCTGATCAGTGTCAGCGACAAGACGGGAGCGATTGAGTTTGCATCGGGCCTCGCAAGCTTGGGCATCGAGATTCTTTCCACCGGGGGCACCGCGAGGTTGCTGCGTGAGAAGGGCCTGGAGGTTCGCGACGTCGCGGAGGTCACCGGCTTCCCGGAGATGCTGGACGGCCGCGTGAAAACTCTTCATCCCAAGATTCACGGAGGAATCCTTGCCGTTCGCTCGAATCCTGAGCACCAGAAGCAAGCCGCCGCGTACGGCATCGGGTTCATCGACCTGGTGGCCGTGAACCTCTACCCTTTTGAGAAGACGGCGGCGAAGGCCGACGTGACGTTCGAGGAACTCATCGAAAACATCGATATCGGCGGGCCGTCGATGATCCGCTCGGCGGCAAAGAATTTTGAGGATGTGACCGTAGTGGTGGACCCGGTGGACTATGCGCGCGTGTCCGAGGAGTTGCGCGCCAACGCGGGCTCCATCTCGCGCGCAACACGCTCCCGCCTGAGCCGCAAGGCGTTCGCCACCACCGCAGCATACGACGGCGCCATCTCGGCTACGCTCGAGAAATGGGCTGCCGTCGACGCGAAGGCAACGTCGCTGGGGGCGGCCGCGACCGGCGGAGAAGTCTCCCTGCCCGAGAGCCTCCAGCTCAACTTCCGCAAGCTGGCGGACCTGCGCTACGGTGAGAATCCTCACCAGAAAGCGGCCCTCTACCTCGACCCTACTGCCGGAGGGCGCGGCCTGGCGGCGGCGAAGCAACTTCAAGGCAAGGAGCTCTCGTTCAACAACCTCGTGGACCTCGAAGCTGCCTGGCGTCTGGTGACGGAGTTCTCAGAGCCGACGACAGCGATCATCAAGCACACGAACCCGTGCGGAATCGCGTCGGGCGTGACCCTCGCGGATAGCTACGTGCGAGCTTTCTCGGTGGACCCCGTCTCGGCCTTTGGATCGGTGATCGCTTTCAACCGTCCTGTTGACGCGGCGACCGGCGAGGCGCTAGGCAAGCTGTTTGTGGAAGCCATGGTGGCGCCGGCCTATGAGCCAGCGGCGGTTGAGCGTCTCAGCGCCAAGAAGAACCTGCGCCTGATGGATATGTCCACGACCGCGGGCGACGAGTACGGATTGCAACTCAAGACCATTGGGGGTGGGATGCTGGTGCAGACGCCGGATACGTTGGGCGCCAACGCTGACGTGTGGAAATGCGTGACGCAGCGGCCGCCAACCGACGCCGAAACGCGGGCGCTCGTCTTCGCGTGGTTGGTGGTGAAGCACGTCAAGTCAAACGCCATCGTTTACGCGGGGGACGGGATGGTGGTGGGCGTCGGGGCCGGGCAGATGAGCCGTGTAGATTCGGTGAAGATCGGCGCCGCGAGGGCGCGCGAGTTGGGCCACTCGCTCGCGGGAACGGTGGTGGCCTCCGACGCCTTCTTTCCCTTTCCCGACGGTGTCGAGGAGGCCGCCCGAGCGGGCGCGACGGCGATCGTCCAGCCAGGTGGCTCGGTGCGCGACCCGGAGGTGATCGCGGCCGCCAACCGTCTCGGTCTGGCGATGCTGTTCACGGGTGAACGACATTTTCGCCACTAAGACAGCCGTCAGTTATCAGTCATCAGTTTTCAGTCTCAAGACGGAATTAGGCTACTCACTTCGCCCCGAGAGCGGCCTGGTTCCGGAGTGAGTGGGTTTGCTCACGACTTCGGCGCGTAGTAGCCGTCGCGCGCGACAACCGTATACTTCACGTTTTTCCCCTTCTGGTTTACGACGCGCAAAGGGTTGCCCTGATCGTCTACCAGATCCACGGTAAGTTTGTGGTACTTACCGTCCTTGGCGGGGTTCGTTGGGACGAATCCCAAGCTGTACTCGGTGCGGAGTTGTCCGGCCACTTGCCGGTAAATCTCGGGCAGTTCACCTTCAAAACGCGGGAAGTAGGCCTTGCCTCCCGAGTATCTGGCGATGTACTCGAGGCTGTTTCGCGCTTGGAGCGAGCCGATGCTGTCGCCCCGCGGGCTGCGAACGGTAAGAAATTCCAGGATGCTGACAGGGTAGATGGGAATATCACCGTTCTTGACGATCTTCAGGATCTTATCGTAGGTCAACTTGCTGAAGGTGTCGATCCCCGTCACTATCGGGACAATGGCCTTCCGACCCTGGATGTCCTTCATGCGGTCGAGCGTAAAAGCCAGGGCGTCGTAGAAGTCAATCTCGCTGAAGCCCGGAATTCGCAACGAGTCCAAAGCACCCTTAACCTCGTAACGGTCCTGTGTGAAGTCCTGGCGGATTTCCGGTTTCAAGTCGAAATCCACCACCGCCACCCAGTCCTTCGGTTGCATGAACTGGAGGAACTGGTAAGCGTCCTCTAAGGCAAGGTAGAGGTGTGTCCAATTTCGGTTGGCAAACTCGATCAGCAGACAAATGGTCATTGGTGCTTCGCCGGTACCAAAGTTAGCGACCGCTTGCGGCACACCATCGTCGTAAACCTTGAAGTTCTTGCCGGTGAGGGAAGGAATCGGGTTGCCGTTGTTATCCACCACCATGACGTCGAGGTTGACCAGGTTGGTGGAGGCGGAAATAGAATAGATGTCTTTGGGGTTGATTTTTTCGATCGGCTCCGCAGGCTTGACGGGGACAGGCGTGGGCTCGGTGTTCTTCTTGGGTACAATGACCGTTTCGTCGACGTTGGGCTTGGGCCCTGCAGGTTCCTGATCGGGCGCTTGGCCAAAGTACCTCGACTGGGGAAAAGGTAGCATGAAACCGAACGCCAGGAGAATCGCTAGCCGAAGATAGGTTCTTTGTCTGATCATAAATTTTGCCTCTCAACCAAGCAGCCCGCAAGGAGCCCCTGCGCTCACACGCTGTGTAGTATGATGCCATTCGCGGAGGATGGGGTCAACTGCGTGAAGGGAGAAAGTGCGGCGCGCGAAAAACGAACGGGGCGTACAAAAAGGAGTTGGGCGGGACGCCTTGCAGGCAGTACTTTCGTACCGTGACGCCTCGGGTACTTTCGTACTGTGGTGCTTCTGACCGTTATTGGTAAACTTAACCTTGCGGAAGTTCCGCAACGGGCGGAGGCATCGGCTCGCCGTCCGCCCTGTAGATTCAACGGCGGATCGGAGGTTCGCCCGTGGGCCGATAGCCAGATGGATATATAGAATATTTTACTTGACAGGTCGGGTATCGCTTATGGCAGAATAAAGCCGTAGGAGATGTAGAGGGTTGGATTGTTAAAATGATTACTTGACTTCACTAGAAAGGTTTGTTAGGCTTTCCTGCATGCACCCAAGGCGCTTAAGCCGGGTAGCAGGATAGGAGAGTCTAATGAAAAAGTATTTTGTCGCTTTTGAACTGGCGGTTTTGATCGTGCTCGCAGTCGTTGGACTGCGGAGGAGTTTCGCTGCTGTAAGAGATACAACTGAACCATGGAACGTAACATCGATCGGCTCATCTCCGGCTCCACTTTATCATGCGGCTTCCATCGGCTCATCGCCCGTGCCCGTGCCGCCGAAGCAGGTAGCATCCATCGGTTCCTCGCCCGTGCCCGTGCCGCCGAAACAGGCAGCATCCATCGGTTCGTCGCCCGTGCCCGTGCCGCCGAAGCAGGCAGCATCCATCGGTTCGTCCCCGGTGCCCGTGCCGCCGAAGCAGGTAGCATCCATCGGTTCGTCCCCGGTGCCCGTGCCGCCGAAGCAGGTAGCATCCATCGGTTCGTCGCCCGTGCCCGTGCCGCCGAAGCAGGTAGCGTCCATCGGTTCGTCGCCCGTGCCCGTGCCGCCGAAGCGGGTAGCATCCATCGGCTCGTCGCCCGTGCCCGTGCCGCCGAAACAGGTAAAATCCACCGGTTCATCCTCCGTCAGCCTGGCAGGCTCTTAACTTCTGATGGCTTGCCGGCTGAGCGACCTGGAAGCGGGGTAGATGAACCGCGGCACTATTTCAGGAGCGCCCATGCTTGACAAGCTGATCAGTTACGGCCTCCAGTACGCTGGGTACCTTCTTCAGGTGCTCTTGCTGGTAGTGTTGACCGCGCGCGGGCACTGGAGGCGGCTTGTGGGCGTGTCTCTGTACGTCGTGCTATTCGTGTCGATTGACTCGGTGGCTCGCCCATGCGTGCTCTTCCGCTACGGGATCGCATCCCCCCAATACAGGTACGTGTACTGGCTCTCGGACGTTCTGCTGGTTCTCGCGGCGTTCGTGGTGGTTTGTATATTCTTCCGTCGGGCCTGTGCTGCCGAGGAAAAGCTATGGCGGCATCTGCGGCTGCTGCTGGGTTTTGTTTTCGCCCTATTGGCTTGCGTCTCATACTTCATGATCTACAGCAAATTCGGGGACCTTTGGTCGCGATTCATCACTGAGTTTCAGCAAAACACCTATTTCGCCTGCCTGGTGCTCACCACCCTGCTCTATATCATGATGCAACGCTCGGAAGGGCGCGACGAAGAGCTGGCCATGCTGGTGTGCGGCATGGGCATTTTGTTCGCGGCACCGACGGCGGTTTTGGCGCTTTACAAACTGTTGCCTCCGTCGAATTTTGCAAGCGCCCTGATTAACCACGTCGACCAAGTGTGTATGCTGGGGATGCTTTCGACTTGGTGGTACGCGATAACCAAACTGCCCCATGGGGCAATTGTGCGCGCTGACGTTCCGGTGGTGGCGCGAGCTTGAAGAGAAGACTTTCAGCGAGGTTTGATATGGTGATGGCCACTTTGACCCTAGTTCTGTCCTTGGCGCTCTGCCTCTTCTACATCCAGGCGGTGTGCCAGAAGATCCTGGCGCGGAGGTTCAACGAGGAGTACTTCCGGTCCATTGCGAACGCCAATCGACTGGAGTTTCCATTCGTCCGCAAGGCGGTCGAGGAATTTGACGCGCCGGTCGACTATCCGTGGATTCGCATGGCGCTGAAGTGCGATTACCTGGCTCTTACGTACCTGCTGAAAAATGCCGCCAACGTTAAGCGGCGTTATGCGCGCAACGAAGTCCTGTTGATGGCGTACTTCCGCACGGTACTTTTCACGCTGGGACTGCTTCACTTGCTGAAAATGCCGGAGCGGCCCGCGATCGTGAAGCTGACGGAGATACTCCAACACTTCGCGGATGTGGTCGGCGAGCGTGTCAGCAGCGTGCGTTTCGGTGACCTCAACGCCTCGGACTACCTGCTAAGTTTGTAACCGCAACTGCGAGGGTGGTCCCCGCTTTGCCAGGCGGCAATCGCAGCCGATTGGCAAAGATGGGCCGCCCACGCAGGAGCGCCCACCTTTAACTTCAACTTGGCCTTCGACCTTACCCTTGTAACCCTGCTGACAGAGGAGGGCTTGCGACAGTTGGGCTTCCTTCTCGACTGAAATTGAACCAGTGTGCGCACAAGCCCTTGGCCGTATTGCCCTGCTGGGGCGGGGTCCGAGGTTTACTCAGCAGGGAAGTTGAACCGTGCGCCCGCCAGGAAATTGAGATGCAATGCCGGATACCCGAAGGACTCCTCGTATTTCTGATCCAGGAAGTTGTTTAGTCTCCCATAAATCTCTACGCCGCGGTGAAGGCGGTAAGAGAATCCTGTGTTCGCCAGCACGTAGCCTTTGTTGCGGAAGAGCCCGGCGGAGATTCCGTAGTTAGGCTCCACATCCAGGACAGGTCCCCGGATGTAACTATTGAGGTTTAACATCAGGCGCTTGTGCCACCAAGTGGCGTTCCAGCCAGCGGAGTCACGCGGGCGGCGGAGCAGTGCTTGGCCCACCTGGAAGTAAGTCGGTGGCAGCGTGCTTCCATGGAGGGCGAGAATGGCGGTGTCGTCACGAGTGTATTCGCCTTCCAATTCTAAGGCAGACCATGGTCGGAGCCGGAACGATGTTTCCAGGCCTCGGGCGCGGGAGCGTGCCAGGTTATCCGAGGTGAAGCTGCTGAGGTTGGCCAGCGAACCCCCCAGGGTTACGATCTGGTCTTTGAAATGGTTTTCAAAGTAGGTCGCGTCGACCACAGCCCGATCGCCGAAGAACCGCTGCTCGACGCCGGCATCGAAGCTAAGGCTCTCCTCGGGCTTCAGGTGGGGGTTGGTTGTAAAGGCGAGTTCGAAGCCGTTCGGGGGGCGAATGCCGGTGCCGAAGCTCGCGTGGAGTCGGGAGGATCCTAAGGGACCGGCAGGGCCGGTTTCGCGCATCAAGTAGGCCACGGAAGCGCGCGGATTGACTTTATCCACTGTGGTCGCGGGCAGCCCTGCGGGTAGCGGCAAAGCGCGCGTTTCGATATCATCCACACGCACGCCCGTGGTGACGAACCAGCGGTGGTTGGGGCTCCACCGATTCTCGAGAAAAGCGGCGAGGCTGGTGCGCGGCAAGAGGAACGGCTCACCGCTCAGATCGGCGATATAGGTGTCCTTGATCTGCTCGCGGTTGTACTCGAAGCCGGCAACGAGAAAATCTTTTGGCGAGACCGCCACCTCGCTTCGGGTGTTGAGGATGCCGCGCAGATCATCTGAGAACGAGTCACCGTAAGGGCTGTGAAAGAACTCGTTGTTGGTGGCAACGCTCGCGGTGGTCACTTGGCGGAAGCTAGAAGCGAGTTGCTCCGTCTCGCTGACCCGGTAGGTAAACTGGTTCTCCTTGTCGCGCGAGATCGTGTCAATGCCCGGGTAGAGTCCCAGCGGATCCGAGCCGAAGGGGCCGGGATCTCCGGCATTGTTGGAGTCACCGAAGAAATGGAAGTTCACTTCGCGGCGCGGGCTTCGCGAATAGCTGAGGCCCAAGAATGCGGCTTGGCGGCGGTAGTTGTCGTTGGGAACGACGCCGCCGAACGTGAGGCGCGAGAGGTCATAGGCCCATCCGAACCCGTCGGTGAGGCCGCTGCCGGCGACGGCGAATCGGCGGGTCGTGAAACTACCGGCCTCTGCGAGGCCGGAGAAGTGCGGGGAGCCTTGGCCGCGAAGGCTCACAATGTTGACAACGCCGGTGACTGCGCCCGGTCCGTAAAGGGCACTCTCCGGACCTCGAATTACCTCCACTTGTTGGACGCCGTCCGCGGGCAGCGACGAGAAGTCGAAGGCTCCGCCAAACTCGTTGAGCTCCGCTCCGTCAATCATGACGAGGTTGTAGTCCGAGTCTCCGCCCCGGATAAAGACACCGGTAACGCCACCGTCGCGGCCGGTCTGATTGACGTCCACTCCGGGAAGACCGCGCAAGACTTCCAGGATGCTTTGGTTGTCGCGGTCTTTGATCTCCTGCTGCGACACGACGCTAACCGACGAGCCCACTTCCGGAGCCAGCGCACCTCCCAACGCTGCCGAGACCACCACCTGCTGCCGGACGGCGCTGACTGAAAGGTGGAGGTCTACGGTCTGGGGCGCGCTGTCCTGTCCAATCACAACGTCAGCCGTGGTCGTGGCGAAGCCGGGAGCGTCGGCCACCAGCTTGAATGCGCCGGGATGCAGGCCGTGGAACGTGAATCGGCCCTGCGCGTCTGCGTCACGCTGTCCCAGTTCGGCCAGCGGCGTAAGCAAGGTGACCTGGGCGCCCGGTACGGGTCGGCCGGCAGGATCGAAGACGGACCCGCTGAGAGTCGTGGCCAGCAGGGGCGGTGGACCGACGGTCGCAGCAAGCACCCATAGCAAGGTGAGCTTGAAGGCGACGCGTCGCCCGGGGTGCAGGGTGAGACCAAGAGGCGAGCGGCTTTTGATTGGTAGATTGTGGACCGCGAGGTATTTTTCCTGACCTTCGGCGTTGCGGCTCTTACTGGGTGATTCTTGACTTTCGACCTTTGACCTCGGACCGTTGACTGTTTCTTCCCTGAACACGAGGAACTCCTTCTCCCGCTCCGCGGCGGGTGGATGGCGATGGAAGGAGCTCAGAAAAGGGGTGGAGAAAGTGCCGGAGCTTCGTGGAATAGATCTAGGGGCTTCCGGCCCTTCAGAGCTCTTTCCGTCGAAGAGGTGAAGTTGCTGAAGTCTCCGGGCAGGCTTCCTGGCTCTCGGGTCGTCGCCCGACCCCTGACCTTCCCATCCCTCTGTGGGGACAGTGGTTGGCGTGTGACACGCCGGTGAGGGTGGGCTCGCCGATGACAGTGGCGGGACCGCGGCCGATTCTCACGGCCTTTCCTATTATCCGCCTAGTCGAGGCGGACACCACGAAGACTAGATTCTCAAAGAGCGTTCTCGGGACGATGGTAGCGTTAGGGCGGTGATCTGTCAACAGGCTTTTCGCATTGCAGTGGTGGATGGCGGGCGGAGGCTCGCAGAGAGGCTCAGAAAGGCGCGCACCTGAGCTAGAAGTGGAGGCTAGCGACTGGAGGAGAGCGCTGGAATGACGGCGTGCGACTCGGGGTGGGCGGGAAGGGATTGAGGTCGGGGATGCGGAGGCCCGTGGCTTGCTGCTACAATGAAGGGCATGCTGACCGCGGCGGAGGTAGCAGGGCTTCTGGCTCCGTTCGGGGTGTCGCTTGACGACGGCCAGGTCGACTACGTTCTGGTGTACCTCGATCTCTTGCTGCGCTGGAACGAGCGAATCAATCTGACTGCGGTGCGGAGTCCGGAAGAGTGTGTAAGGCGACACTTCGGCGAGAGTCTATTCCTCGGCCGGTGGATCGAACTGAGGGGTAGGTTGCTTGATGTCGGCAGTGGAGCTGGATTCCCTGGCCTGGCGCTGAAGTTGATTAGCGGCGAGATGACGACGGTGTTGCTTGAGCCCGTCGCGAAGAAGCGTTCCTTTCTCAAGGAGGTTGTGCGGCGCTGCTCGCTGAGGGGAGTGGAAGTTACCGGTGAGCGGCTGGAAGAATTCGCGCGTTCATCCGGGGCGGGGCAGTTTGATTTCGTGACGATGCGTGCCGTTGGTGGTTTAGGTGATTCCATTCCACTTGCGACGCGCCTCCTTGTGGGCGGAGGAAAGCTCTGCCTCTGGCTTGGGAAGGATCAGGTGAGCAGTGCGGTTGGTGAGTCGGTGCCGTTGGTCTGGCGGGACCCGATTCCGATTCCATTGTCGCGGAAGAGGGTGCTTCTAATAGGAGAGCGAATCGCGAGCGGTCTGTAGGATTACGTGGTCGAGATGGCCGTGCGGGGTTGCCGGGACCAGAAGTCGACTCGGCGCCGCCCTCGCGTCAGAGCGCGACCTTCGATGTTTCACGTGAAACATTCCTGCTTTTCCCCTTGAAGACTGTTATGCTGTTTTGCTAGATTCCTTTCCTTATCGGAGCCCCAACTTGGGACGCGTCATCGCCATCGCCAATCGAAAGGGAGGAGTGGGCAAAACCACGACCGCCATCAACTTGGGTGCCGCATTGGCTGCTGAGGGCATGACCACCCTCGTTGTCGACTGCGACCCCCAAGCTAACACCACCGGCGGCCTCGGCTTCCCCAAGGATCCCCATCGCCGATCCCTCTACCACGGATTGCTCCTGGACGCTCCATTTCTCGACCTCATCGTGCCTTGTGGCACTGACGGGCTGTCTCTCATTCCTTCCGAAAAGGACCTGATTGGCGCCACGGTCGAGCTCCTCGACCGACCCGGCCGCGAGTATATCCTTCGCCACAAGCTCGATCCGCTCCGCTCGCGTTTTCAATTCCTCCTTCTCGATTGCCCCCCGGCCCTCGACATCCTGACCCTCAACGCCCTGGTTGCAGCGGACACGGTGCTCGTCCCCGTCCAGTGTGAATACATGGCACTGGAAGGAGTTAGCGAGCTTCGTGATACTCTCCAACGAGTCCGGCGATCATTGAACCCAAAACTCGAGATCGAGGGGATCCTTCTTACCATGTATGATGAACGCACCAGTCTCTCCAAGCAGGTCCGTGACGATCTCAGGCAGTTCTTTGGAGACAAAGTCTTTGCCACCATCATCCCAAGGAATGTCCGTCTGGCCGAGGCCCCCAGCTTCGGCCAGCCCATATTCCTTTACGATCCCCGCTGCCGTGGGGCCGAAACTTACCTCGAACTTGCCAAGGAGGTGATCAGACATGACCAGGAAGGTCCTGGGGCGAGGCCTTAACGCCCTTCTTCAAGATGCGGAGGCGGCGCCACAAGCAGTTTCCGGGCTCGAGCACGTTGTCCTCGACCTGATCGACCCGAACCCGTTCCAGCCTCGTCGCGCTTTCCCAGAGGACGGCCTGAAGGAACTGGCCGACTCCATCCGGGCCACAGGGCTTGTTCAGCCAGTCCTTCTACGCAAGCTCGACTCCCGCTATCAACTCATCGCCGGTGAGCGCCGCTGGCGAGCCGCTCATCTGGCAGGGCTGTCTGCCATCCCCGCCGTGATCCGTCCCATCACTGATGAACAAGCACTTGAGCAAGCCCTCACGGAAAACCTCCTGCGCGAAGATCTCAATCCGATTGAAGTCGCCCACGCCTACCAATCGCTGCAGGAGAACTTCAAACTCAGCCACGAACTCATCGCGGAGCGACTAGGTATTAGCCGAACCGCCGTTACCAACACTGTGCGCCTCCTCCGCCTTCCCCAGGAGATCCAAGATCTCATCGGTCGGGGTGACCTCACCGCTGGTCACGCCCGCGCCTTACTTGCCCTTTCTACACCTGAAGCTCAATTGCACGCCGCCAACCTCATCCTCAAGGACAGCCTCTCGGTCCGTCAAGCCGAGCGTTGGGTTGCCGAGCGCGACAAGAAAACGTCGCCCAAAGCCGAGGCCGCCTCGCCGCCTCCTCAGCCCGATCCAAACATCAAGGCCGCGCTTCGCGAGCTTGAGCGAGCTCTCGCTACCAAGGTCAAGATCGTCGGCGGCCCCGATCGCGGTAGGATCGAAATCAGCTATTACTCGGCGGACGATCTCAGCCGGATTTACGAACTGATAGTCCGCGCGACCTAGTATATCGTTTCATTAAACTATAGCCTCATTACTGGTGGTTAGTGCGTCAAACTTTTGCCAACGGTGAACCACCGGTTCGGCGTTGATTTCGGCGATGCCTTGGAGAATGCGCCGCCGAAGTTCGTCCCAGGACTGAACCCGAATGTGCCGCAGGAAGGTGCGCGCCATCTTCCCAAAGAGGGTTTCGACAATATTCAACCACGATCCGTGCGTGGGGGTCAGGACATACTTGAATCGGTTGGGACGGGTGGCTAAGAACGCTTGGGTCTCCTTCGAAAGGTGCGCCGAGTGATTGTCCAGAATCAAGCGAATCGTCCAATCCGGGGCATAGTAGTGATCCAAGTCCTGGAGCAAGGCGATGAACTCCCGACTGCGGTGACGGCGTTCTACCCGCGCCGTCACGTGGCCATTCAGCAGATCCAGACCCGCCAAAATGGAGCAGGTGCCCAGGCGTTGGTATTCGTGATCGCGCGCCACCGTGGGGTGCCGGCCTGGCACCGGAGGCAAATCCGGCGCGGTGTTGGGAACCTCCCACCTCTCAAGGGAAGCGAATTCGACGCCGATAGCGGTCTCCACTACGGGCGGGTTGTCATAGTCCGGAAGGTTCCGCATCAATTCTTCTGTTCTTCTCGAAGCCGTTCTCAATGCCAGCCATTCGATGCGCCGACAAGGCGGCATGGCTTGCGGAATCCCCACAACCGCCCGAGCGCAAAAGCCGCGACCTTACCCCTGCCGTGCGTTTACATATCACATTGCCCCGCCAACTGTAAATGGCACCAAAGTGCCGGAGATCGAATGGCACCTTCTTATCTCTCGATCTCTTACTGTCCTGCTCAGTAACCACTTATACTATAGCGGCGTCCTTTGTCAATGGTATGGGCGAGATGTTAACATGCTGCGAGAATTTGAGTGGACGAAGATGGCTTTCTGAACAGGTGAAAAGGAGGCTGGTATGAAGATACCGTACACCTTCAGTCCTGCGATACGTCCACGACCCGGTCACCACCGAGTTCGTGAATGTCGGCGTGGCCCTTTACGCGCCCGACGCGAAGTATCTGAGCGCGATCTGCACCCCTTTCTATGCCCGGCTCTCGGAGATGTTCGGCCGGATTGACGGAGAGCACTTCCGGCAGATCACACGGGACCGGACTGGAACCGTGCCCAGATTGATGAGCCGATGGATCCACATTCATATTCCTACCTCCAGGTAGTCATGGTCGTGGGCAGATCCCCTGTGGTTCAGGGTCGAATCGTGATCGAGAGCGCCGCGAGTCGCCAACTCGCGCTCGAGCGGCCTAGCCATTGGCTCCTTCGAGACTGGTCGCGGCGGCGGGTCCTTTGGGATGGCGAACTGTTATGAAAGGGCCAGAGGGGAGTCGGGCCGGGGCGCCCAGAATCATGTGTTTTTGGGCCGTCTTGCGGCGCGACTTCCGCCCCAATCTCCTCAAGGGCTTACAACGGTCTGTACAAGAGGGTTTTTGGGCAAGTTAATTAGAGTGGTTCGGCTTTCCATATCTTGCCTCCCGGTTTCCAAGCCTGACTGTCAGCGTGAGCACCGCAACCGCAACGCCTCCAATGAGCGGAACGGCCTGCGCCCATCGCGGCGCTCCCGCCCACCGGAAGGAAATCCACCTATTTCGCCATCCCAACCAATCCCAACGGAACGCTTGGCACCGGCTGGAGGTGTCTGTCCCGGCAGCCCGTGCGGACACGACCACCCGAGCCGGTGGACGGGGAACCCGGGCAGCCCAGATATGACAGGTCGGCCTCAGTGTGGCGAAATACCACACTTTTTCCACTTTTTGAAGTCGGTACACGTTTTGGGGCCTCCAAGTACCTGATTCCAAAGCTCATAAAAAAGTGTCTCATTTGTCTCATTTGTCTCCATTGTCTCATTTTAGGGTGGTAGGCTTGGATTTGTGATCGAGAATTTGATTCATTTAGCAGGCTGATGAAAAAGTGTTGTGGCGCGTCCGGAAGGGCGGGGCTTTAGCCCCGCCGCAAGGCGCGCCCCAACACTTTCAATAACTTACATTGAGGACCTCGGTTCGGCGGGGCTAAAGCCCCGCCCTCCCGAGGCCCGAAATGCCCTTTTTCATCAACCTGTTAGGGCTTGACTCGGGATTGAGAAATTTTTATTGGATGCTTTTGATGGTGAATGGTGAATTGTGAATGGAAGAGGTTTTCCATTCACTCTTCACCATTCCCTATTCACTATTTGCTTTGTTTGTTTATGGTTGAGCCTTCCAACTCGCCGCCCCCCGCCGGGCCTGAGAAGCCCAAGCGCAAGTACACCGTCTCCGACAAGGTGCTGGAGGCCAATCGCGCCAAGCTGGTCCAGGCCAACGCCGATCCCGACAAGAAGTACCGCCCCAGCCCCCGGCGCCTCGCCTCTTGCTACGCTAACTGCTTGAAAGCACGGGAGGGAAAACGCCAGAAGCGCCTGCGCGGCCAGGCCACCGGCGTCAAGTACGGGCTCGCCGTCGTCAACCTCTTCGCCACTCTGGGCCTGGCCGATGCCAGCCGCGAGGAACTCATGAGCCACCTGGGGTTCTTCCGCTCCGCCTTGCGGCCTCACAGCAATGACGAGGAGAAGGTGTGCAAAGCGAGCTCTCACTGCGCCTGGCGGCGCTCCCAGGTGCTCCACGTGCACGCCGTGGATGAGGCCCTGATGGTGAAAGCACGGCTGACACTGGCTTCGGAGCCCTCCCAGGACAACGTCTCCGCCCGCTCCCTGGCCCTGCTGATCATGGAGGTCTTCACCCGCCGCCGACCCGACCTGGAGGAGCAGTTGGGCATCCTGAACCGCCACCTGGAACGTCTCTGCTACCTGTTCCTCTTGCTGCGGGGTGAACACGAGGGCTTCGGCGAGAAGATCCGGTGGGGGCGGAAGATCCACGAACTCCTGCGGCTCCCGGCCGAGGCGCTGGGGAATCCGTTCGTTTCAGGGCGCCAGGTGGAGGAGATTCTGCGCCAGAAGTCGAATGCCATCAAGCCTTTGGAGGAGATGAAGTGGAAGGGGAAGGAAGAGAAAGAGGAGGAGCGGAAGGAGAAGTTTCAGAAGGACTGCGAGGAGGCGACGTACGGAGGCGAAAGCCCCGGGGGCCCGGACAAGGTGAAATGGGCGGGGACGACGGACTACGTGAAGGACTGGGGCCGGACGCACGCGCAGGTGGGGGAGGGGGAGCCGGTGGCGG
>Ga0209039_10001643_pt1 | contig 20395 bp, 20 predicted proteins | sample BogFormECP12_OM1_FD_188238 | JGI IMG/M metagenome (GOLD analysis project Ga0209039, IMG submission 188238) | Bog forest soil microbial communities from Calvert Island, British Columbia, Canada - ECP12_OM1 (SPAdes) (version 2) | ecosystem: Environmental > Aquatic > Freshwater > Wetlands > Bog ...
GGGCGCGCGTGCCAGCCGGTACGTGCCGCAGATCCCGCAAACCGTCACGACCGCCTTCATCACCTCGGCTAAGGCCCCGCTGAGCCGGGCCGAGCCGCTCTATGGCGACGTCGCCAGCCGCAGCGGGATCCGCTGGGAGCTGCTGGCCGCGTGCGACTGGATGCAGTGCCAGGCGCAGCCGCGCTATTCGCCGGTTCACGGGGAGAAGCTCGGCACCATCAACGCCGACCGAACGGTGTACCGCACGAAATCCGAAGCGCTGGCGCAGTGCGCGGACGAACTGATCGAGCTCGCGATGGCGGTCTACTGGATTGACATCACCGCGCGCCGCCCGCTGTCGGTTCGTGACCTGGCCAAGGTGTTCGCGGCATTCCGCTGGGGCGGCCTGCTCAAGCTGCACGACATCTCCGCCATGGAGTTCCCTTACTCGGTAGAAGGCCTGACCGCACAGCACACGAAGATGCGCTGGCCTGACATCAAGGATCCGAATGCACCTGACAAGCCGGGCACGCGTTTCCGCATGCCGTTCGGGGCGGTGCCCGCCATGCTGTGCCTCGGTTACCCCGCCCTCGCCTAACCCCCCCCGACCAGCGAATAGAAGGTAAACCAGATGGTTCGCTTCCTGATCTTCCTCGTGGGCGTGCTCACCACTCACCGGCCGGGCGCGATGAGAACGGTGCCCTTGAGGCGGGGCGAGTCGTTCAGCGGCGCGTATCGGCCCGAGCCGGACGCAGAGGTCGCGGATGACGGCGACACCTGGTTCGTCCCGCCACAGCCATCGCCACCGCAGCAGTGGCCCTACCGTGAGGCAGGCCGCGCGCCGGCTCAGCTCGATCGCGGCTACGCCCGGACGAGCTGGTGGCGTATCCGGCGCAGGCTGACGTGGGCCGCGGTCCTGGTCCTGGCCGGCCTGGTGTTCCGTAAGGTGATCGCCTGGGCGGTGCTAGTCGCGCTCTCCGCGACCCTGCACCTGTTCGGGCTTAACGTCCGCCTGCCTCATATCAAGTTGGCCTGGCCATGGCAGGCGATCAGCGCAGGCACGACCACCGATACCAACGTCGGGCCCTGGGTCCTGCAGAAGATCGAGGGCATCTCCAGGCCGGCCCTGGGCACCGAGAACTTCAACTTCACCTTCACGCACAAGGTATCGAAGAACATCGGCATATGGCCGTGCTGGTATTCGAGCACGTTCGCCGCCGTCGGCCGTGCGTCGGCCACGGTTGACCTCAACCCGGGACCGGCTTGGTGGATACCCGGCTCTGGCCACTACCGGCTGCAGGTGCTCAGCCGCCCGGCGACGGGGACGCCCGGCCGGGTCAGCGTCACCATCGTCCTGCCCCAGCCTCAGCTACCGCAGTCGGTTCACGATGTCACGGTCGACAACACGCTGTCGCATCCGATCGACGTGCAGCACAGCTGGACCTATCCCGGACTCGGCTGCGGCGCCCTGATCCGGCCGCAGTTCTCCGTGTCAGTGCTTTATGGCGTGGCACAGAATCTCGCGTTCACTCAAGTGACGCACAACCCGCAGATTACCCGTCCGCTGATCAGCACGGCCGAGGCTGAGGCGGCGCAGATTATCCGGAATAACTTCGTCCAGCCGACAGTAAACGCGCTCGGCTATACCCTGGTCGCCTTCGGCATTCGCTGGCCTGCGGCGTCCTGACCTGGGTTGCACCGGTGCGGTAGGCACGGGGCTGGTGCGGCAGGATTGGCGTAACCCCTGGGTGCGGCGGCGTCAGGCGGCCGGGTCCTGCGATGGAAAGATGCGCTGTGCTGCGACTGGCAGACTCGTGGATATGGGATTTCTGGTTTGCCGATGACGGCCGTTCCTTTCATGTGTTCTTTCTCAAGGCCTCCCGCTCGCTGAGCGACCCGGAGTTGCGGCACTTCAACGCGGCCATTGGCCACGCCACCTCGGAGGATTTGATCGGTTGGACTGTAGCCGCCGAGTGCGACCCCCGCTGGTATGAGCTGCTCGGACCGGGTCGAGATGAGGCGTGGCGCGACCCGTGGGTGTTGCCCGACCCCGGCGGGGACGGCTGACACATGCTGGTGACCGCCAGGTCGAGGAGCGGCGCCGTAGGCCAGCGGGGAGTCGTCGGGCATGCCCGGTCGGCGGACCTGTTGCGGCGGCAGGTCCAGCCGCCGCTCAGCCGACCGGATACGGGCTTCTGGCACCTGGAGGTCCCGCAGGTCGAAGTGGTGGCCGGACGCGCCGTGCTGATCTTCTGCTGCTTGCCCGGACAGCTCTCGCCGGAGCGCCGCGAGGCGAGCGGCCCGGGCGCGATCTGGTGCGTGCCGGCCGACTCGGTGCTCGGTCCGTTCGACACCGGCCGCGCCGTCCCGCTGACTGGCGAGGATCTGTACAGCGGGCGGCTGGTCCGCGACCGGGCCGGGCAGTGGGTCATGCTCGCCTTCCGTAACCTGAAGGCGGGCCGCTTCGTCGGGAGATCAGCGACCCGGTGCCGGTGAGCTGGGCCTCGGACGGCTCCGTTCTAATTGCCGGGCGCGCCCAGTGATCAGATGCGGTCGAACTTGTCCGGGTCGGGGCCGGTGCGCTCGTTCCGGTTCAGCAGACTTATCGCCTCGACGTCGGCGCCGGATAGCTCGAAGTCGAAGATGTCGATGTTCTCTTTGATCCGGGCCGGGGTGACCGACTTGGGAAAGACGATGTCGCCGCGTTCGATGTGCCAACGCAGCACGACCTGGGCCGGAGTCTTGCCAGTCCGGCGGGCGATTGACTCGATCGCGGGGTCACTGAGCGCCTGGCCGCGGGCTAGTGGCGACCAGGCCTCGATCGCGATCTGGTGCTCGGCGCAGAACCCGCGCAGCTCGTCCTGGGTCAGGTAGGGATTGACCTCGATCTGGTCGACCGCCGGGGGGATCTCGCATTCGGCGTGCAGTCGCCGCAGGTGGTTCGGCTGGAAGTTGGAGACGCCGACCGAGCGGGCCCGCCCGTCGCGATAAAACTCCTCCAGGGTCCGCCAGGTGGACACGTAGTCGCCGTCGTACCTGGTAGGCAGCGGCCAGTGGATCAGGAACAGATCGATGTGATCCAGGCCGAGCGCCTTGAGCGTGTCATCGAAGGCCCGACGGGCGTCGTCGGGCTGGTGCGCGTCGTTGCTCAGCTTGCTGGTGACGAACACGTCGGTGCGGTCGAGGCCGGATCGGGCGATCGCGTCGCCGACTTCCTTCTCGTTGCCGTACATTTCGGCCGTGTCGATGTGCCGGTAGCCGACCTGCAGCGCCCTGCTCACCGCGGCGAACGTGTCCTCCGGCTTGACCAGGAAGACGCCGAAGCCGAGCTGCGGGATGGTCTGGCCGTTGTTCAGCGTGATATCCGGTATGGCGGTCACGACAGAATCCTCCTCCGGAGGGGCTTGTGGTCGAGCGTGGCTGTTCTCGTTCTAGGCGCCCCTGCCCGGCTCTGGCCGGTCTATTCCAATGACACGGTCTCGGCGTGGACTTCGTCCAGCGCCGCCGAAAGGGCGCGCAGCGCGGCTACCGCGTCGGCTAGCGCCTCCTCGCCGAGGACCGCCGCCAGCCGACGAGCCGCGGCAGCGTGCGCCGGGCCGATCCGGCTGACTGCGGCGCGCCCGTCGCTGGTCGGGACGAGCAGTTTGGCCCGGCGGTGCGCCGGGTTGTCACGGTACTAGGCCGGGCCTCCACGTTCTAATCCGAGCTCAACGGCATGCGACCGTGGAGCGCACCTTGGGTTCTTGCCGCCGTTGCCCGAGCGGAAATATTTTTCCGCTCGGGCAACGGCGCTGAGAAGGACACGTGGCACGCGGAGCGTGGTCGGCGGAAACGCAGTACGGGCCGCGCCGCCGGTGGCATGATTGGGGCGTTTTCCGCTGCGCCGAAGCGTCCCTGGCAAATCGCGTGATGGCTGATGTGCCGCGGGCCGCATAGGCTCAGGCGGTGATCGGCGGCGGGCGGCCGGGATGCCGGCGGGTGCGCCGTGCAGGAGCGGCGCAACGAGTGATCCGAGGGCGGCATACTTGGCGGCTGGCCCGCAGGCAAGGCGGGTCCCAGGGAGAGGCGCACGGCGGCCTGGCCGGACCAGCACGCGCCATCGTTAAGAGCAACTTCAGGAGAGGGCGAGTATGAGCATCGGAAGGCCTGAGATCGACTTTCCCGGCGGCGAACCGCCGGCCGAACTGGAGATCACCGACATCTGGGAAGGTGACGGCGGCGTGGCGAGCCCGGGCGCCATGGTCAAGGTTCACTATGTCGGGGTCGCGTACTCCACCGGGGAAGAAATCGACGCGAGCTGGAATCGAGGCGATCCTCTGCAGTTCGAGCTCGGCGCCGGGCAGGTCATCGCCGGCTGGGACCAGGGCGTGGAGGGCATGAAGGTCGGCGGTCGCCGCCAGCTGATCATCCCCCCGGATCTGGCCTACGGAGACCGGGGCGCCGGGAACGCGATCGCGCCGGGCGAGACCCTCATCTTCGTGTGCGACCTGGTTTCGGTCTGATCGATGTCCGCCAGCCCTTCGCGGCCATGACGGCGTCGATGTTAGGGCCGTAGGGGTCCTTGCGGTGGTCGCGACCACGACCACGTGGGAGCGGTTCCCCGGCCAGCGGCCGGGGAAGCTCGATGAGGTCTACGCCTGCCTGAGCCGGGCCGGGGTTAAGGGCGGCCGTAATGTCATGCTCTACCGGAACCTGCCGGGGGCTGACCAGGTTGGCGTGGAGGTCGGGGTCGGGCGGCGGCTATCTTGCGCGGCCGCCCGGCTACCAGGTCGGCGTAGTCATCCGGCCGCCTGCCTGGCAGGACCGCCGAGGTCAGCTGAGGGGCGCGGGTGAACCTGGACGACTGGCTCGTGCGGCGAAGCTGGCACAGAAGTTGCGGATCTCCCGGCGCGCCGTGGACAGGTTGACCCGGCTGCGGTCGAGGACCACAGATGGCATCGTAAGACATGGATTGACTGAGCCGACGGCATAGTGACGAATAACGATCTAACGACCAGTCGTAGCGATTAGTCGCCTGTCTGCGTCCTTTTTAATGGCCGGCCAGGCGGGCCAGCTCGGTGACCAAGTACTGGGCGTTCACGGTACCGAGGCCGACGGCCAGGTTGTACCCGGACCGAGCGCCGAAGCCACGCACCGTGTGGCTGCGGCCGCCCTGCCGGAACGAGACCGTGTTGTTTCCCGACCGCACGCTCACGATGCCCGGGGCATGCTCGGAGGCCAGCTTGTACAGGGCCGGGTTGATCAAGCCGAGCGGGTGCCCGGCCACCTGGTCGGCGAGCGCCACGATCCCGGCGAACAGGGGCGTGGACTCGCTGGTGCCGCACAGCGCGTACCAGCCGGGCGGCTGGCCGCCGAAGCTCTGGTAGACGTTGACCGCGCCGGTGCAGGCCGCGCTCATCGAGATGTCGGGCACGCCGCGGTGGCTGCCGACAGTACCGCGCACCCCGTTCTGGTACGAGGGGCGCCCGAAGATGACCGACGTGCCGCCGCCGGCGGCCAGCGGGTCCGGCCCATTATTGCCGTTGACCAGCAGGTTCGCCGTCTGGCTGTAGGTGTCGTTCCACACCGTGTCGGCGGAGTTGCGGTTGCCGTTGGCGTCCAGGTCCAGACGGGTTCCGCCGACGGCGGTCACCAGCGGGTCGCTGGCTGGCCAGGACGTTACCCGATAGGTGTAGTAGCTCTGCTGGTTCGACTCGAAGCCGGTCACGCCGCTGTCGCCCGAGCCGGCCAGCACCGTGACGTGGCCGGAGTAGGCCTCCAGGTAGGCGCCGCGCAGCGACCGGATCGCGGCGGACCCGACGGCCTGTTCGGTGGCCGTGAAGCTCTGGCTGATCACGTCGCCGAAGTGGTGCCTGACCACGTACTTCTCGGCCGTGACGATCTGCGGCATGCTGACCGTCCCGGTGCTCCCCCCGCCCGGCGTCTCGACAAGCAGGATCTTCGCGCCGGGCGCGATCGTGTGCGCGTACTCCACGTCGAGCGTGGTCTCGCTGGCCCAGCCGACCATGTTGGCGTTGTCCGGGTTGAAGGCGGGAACCTTGCCGGCGGGCCTGATGATCCGCAGCGAGGGCGGGTTGGGCACGTTCTCGGTACTGTCGAAGTCGCGCAGGTCGCTGACGATCGTCGGCGAGCCGTAGGGGTCGATGATGACGATCGTCGCGCCCTTGCCGGTGATCCCGTGGGAGTAGAGCGACGGCAGATCGTACGCCTGCTGGATCTGAACCGCGTTGTAGCAGGCGATCTGGATCGACTGCTCGCACTCGGCGGTGGTCGACGGGCTCTGCCGGGACTCCCGCTTGAGGTGCCGCACCCCGGGGGTGATGGTGACGCTGGCCTGCGCCTGGGCTCGCGGCGCGGCGGGCCCTGGGCCTGACGGGGTGAGCGCCAGCCCCGCCGCGGCGGTGGCGGCCAGCGCGACGCCGAGCGTTCCCGCAGCCAAAGCCCTTGCCCCATGAGCCAGATACACGGCTACTCCCCGCATAAGTAACTAATTCAGGCCTATCCGGCTAGAGGACCATAGCATTACCCAATCACACGAAGGTGCTTAATCAGACATCACCGAATTCGTGTATTGCCGGCTAGCGCCGACGCTGGAGACTGGGCTGGTGCGGGACAAGCAGACGGCCGGGAGGAACGGAACGTGGCGGCCATGGACCGTCTGGGTACCGTCCGCGCTCGCTTTCGCCCGGTTCCTGCTGACCGGACGCCTGGTCGCCAGTTCCTAGCGACGGGCACCGGTCACCGCGGAGGGCGGATCGCGGATGCCGCGCCCCGCAGTGCGCTGTGCTCGGCGAGCACCGCCCGCAGCACGGTGTCGGCGGCGATGAGCTGGGCGGGGGTCGACTCGCTGACAGAACTCGCGGTTAAGGGTCTGGATCACCTCAGTCATGGCCTGCGCGTAGGCCGTGCCGGCGGTGGTGAGGACGACATTGAGGACCCTGGAATCACGCGCGTCGCGCTCGGTGCGTGCGTAGTCCCGCTGCTCGAGGCCGTCGGCGATCTTGCGGGCGGCCTGCCGCGTCACGCCGAGCCCGGCTCCCAGTCGCCCGGAGATAGGCAGAGCCCGGATCTCGCGGCTGGCGGGATCCGGGCTCCGTGCCTGGTTTGATTAGCGGACCTGAGCGAGTTCCGCGACCGGCTCGGCACCGGGGCTGCCCGCTTCCGGCTGGCCCGCTTCCGGCCGACGGAACCGGGGCAGGAACAGCGCGGCGGCCGCGGCGACGGCCACCGCCGCCCCGCCGACCCAGACCGCAGGCGCCAGGCCGGAGACGAACGCGGTCCCGCTGGTGTAACCGCCGCGGGCGGAGAACACCGCGCCGAGCACGGCGATTCCGAACACGCCGCCCAGTTCCCTGATCGCGTTGTTGGCGCCGGAGGCGATGCCTTCCTGGTCCCGCCGCACCGAGCTGAGCACGACGTTGGCGACGGGCGCGAAGAACAGGGACATGCCGACGCCGGAGACGACGAACGCCGGGACCAGGGTGAGGTATGGCACGGTGGGGCTGGCCACCGCGGCCAGCCAGCCGAGCCCGATGGCCTGCAGGGCTAGCCCCGTGGCCAGCAGAGCCCTCCCGCCGATGCGGTCGGACAGCGCACCCGCGACCGGGGCGATGAACACCGGCATCGCGGTCCACGGCAGCGTCCGCAGTCCGGCCTGCAGCGGGCTGTAGTGCTGAACAACCTGCAGGAACTGCGCGAGCAGGAAGATCGAGCCGAACATTCCGAAGAACATCAGCAGCGAGGCCAGGTTGGTCACGGCGAAGCCGCGGCTGCGGAACAGGTGCAGCGGCAGCATCGGCTCGCGCGCCCGCAGTTCCCAGCCGATGAACGCGGCCACGAGCAGCGCGCCGATCACGAGGGGCGGCAGGACGGTAGCGCTGGTCCAGCCGTGGTCGTTGCCGCGGACGACGCCGAGCACGATGCCGAGCAGGCCGAGGCTGGCCAGGACCAGGCCCGGCAGGTCCAGACTGGTCGAGGGTCCGCGGCTCTCGTTGAGCCGGAGCCAGGCGATCGGCAGCAGCGCGAGGCCGATCGGCACGTTCAGCCAGAAGATCCACTGCCAGGACGCGCCTTCCACGACCGCCCCGCCCACCAGCGGGCCGATGGCGATGGCCAGGCCGCCGACGGCGCCCCAGGCACCCAGAGCCAGGCCGCGGCGTTGCGGGGACACCGCCGCCGACAGCAGCGTGAGCGTCAGCGGGATCACGATGGCGGCGCCCACGCCTTGCACGGCCCGGGCGGCCACCAGAGTGCCGATGCTGGGCGCGAGCGCGGCGGCGGCCGACCCGGCGGTGAACAAGGCGAGGCCGACCGTGAACAGCCGGCGGCGGCCGTACCGCTCCCCGAGCATGGCCCCGGTGAGGAGCAGGACTGCGAAAGTGAGGGTGTAGGCGTTCACCGTCCACTGCAGCCCCTGGAGCGAGGCGTGCAAGTGCTCCCGGATCGACGGCAGCGCCGTGGTCACCACGAGGTTGTCCAGTGAGGCCATGAACAGGGCGGTCGAGGTAATAGCGAAGGTCCATGCGGTGCGGTGCCTGGTGCTCATTTCCCGTCTCCTAGGTATTGAGTAGTCACTACCTTATTAGCTCAAAAAATATAATTGGTCAGTCCTTCGGGCACCAACTGGTCCACCTTTCGTCGACGGCGGGGAGGTCCAGGGCCGCGGCGACGTTCATCAGCATGCCCATGGCGAAGAACTCCACCACGCGCTGGAAGGGCAGCCCGGTCAGCCTCTCGGTCAGCTCCCAGAGCTTCTTGTAGCCAGCCCGGGTCGCCTCGCGGATCTCGGGGTCATCGCAGGCGGCATAGGCCTGCATCTGCAGCAGCAGCAGCGTCCGGTCGTCGAGCAGGCGCTCGTAGGCATCACCCATCGCCTCCAGTGCCTCCTCGCCTGCGCGGCCGGCGGCCGCCGTGATGAAGGTGTCCTCTATCCGGTGGTAGCACCGCTGGACCAGCGCGAGGAACAGCGCCTTCTTGGTCGGGAACAGCCGGAACAGGTACGGCTGGCTGATCCCGGCCCGCCGGGCGACGTCCTCGGTGGAGGTGCCGGCCATCCCGTGGACGGCGAACTCGGCGATCGCGGCCTCGAGCACCATCTCGCGGCGCTCCGCGGCGGACATCCGCCGCTTGGTTTCGGTCATAGCTCTAAGGTAGTGATGAATCACTACCCTGTCAAGAGGGAGGGCGGGAGGCGGGCGGGAGGAGCGTGCCGGAGGGCGGAAAGCAGGCGGGAGGGCTAGCTGCCAGTTAGGCCAGCGGCGGCGATGAGGGCATCGAGGGCCGAGCTCTGCCGGGCGGCATCGGCCCGGTCGAACGGGCCGGCCCAGCGCAGCCCGAACTGATCGGCCGCGTTCTTGCTGTGATCCCAGACCGAACGGGCGTTGGCGAGGATGAACGCGCGGTAGGCCGGCTGGCGGCTCTGCAGCCAGAAGTCGTAAAGGTAGCGCACGAAGATGCCTTTGAACTGCGCCTGGTCCTCGTTGCAGCCCGCGGCGGCCGCTTCGCAGGGTTCGGCCAGGATGCCCGGGGAGCCGACCGGCCCAGGGGTCGTCAGCTTGCTGAGAGCCGCGTTGGCGATCGACTCGCCCTGCGTCAGGTAGCCGCGATCACCGGTGATCTCGAACAGCGCGGCGAGCCCGCCGAGGACCACGCCCTGGTTATAGGTCCAGGTGGTGCCGGCGTTGTTCTGGCAGGCCGCGGTGAGCCCGTCGTTGACGCCGTACGGGCCGATGAGGCCGCTCGAGCTGAACCACTCCCACTCCCGCTGCGCCCACCTCAGGTAGCTGCCCTGGTCCCCCGGCGTGCGCTGGTGCAGCAGGGCCGCGAGCGTGAGGAACAGCTCGTTGGTGATCGCGTTCTTGTACGTGCTCGCCGTGTTCCACCGCAGGCCGCCGCCGCAGGTGCCGTCCCAGGCCGCCGTGTTGCGGGCGAAGATGGTCCGGGCCGCGTCGAGATACCGGCTGTCCCGGATCAGGTCGAAGGCGGCGACCCAGGCCAGCGCCCACCAGCCGTTGTCGTCGTAGTAGTCGTTGATGAAATCGGCGTGCTGCCGCTGGGTGCCGGTGAACGTCGTCCCGAGGACCCCCGCGTGGCTGCTGTCGCCGGTCAGCTTGGTATATCTGATCACTGCGGTCAGGGCGTTGGCGCAGTTCCACCAGCCGGTCCCCTGCCACAGGCCGGAGGACGGGTCGTACCACCGCTGGAGCGCGCCGATCCCGGCCCTGGCACAGCTACGGTAATCAGGATCTGCCATGCGTTATCTCCCGGTTCCTGGCGGGCGGACGCGCATTAGAGTAGTCGTGGCCGCACCCGGGCCCACACAGCCGGCCCACCAGGATCAGCCCGGTGCCGCGACGGTGCTCCAGGTCACGCCCGCGCCGACTCTCGCGAATCACCCGCCCACGGTAACAACGCGGATCAGGGGATGCCCCCACCAGCGGCCCACAACCGCCCCCCTCTCCCCCTCCGCACCGTCCCCTGTGCCCCCGCAAGTCAATGAATGTGACTCTCTACCCGAGAGAGCCAATAGAGTGCCACATTCATTGGTTTCGCGGCATTCCGCCCGGCACCCGATATGCGTGAAATGTGCCATTTTGGGGCCGAGTGAGGGGAGGTGCGTAGGCCTTAGGCGCGGGCGGGTTCGCCGATCCAGACCGACTTGATGTTGCAGAACTCGCGGATGCCGTGGTACGAGAGCTCCCGGCCGTGCCCGGAGCTCTTGATGCCGCCAAACGGCAGCTGGGGATAGGAGGTCACGTTGCCGTTGATGAAGACCATCCCGGCCGCGAGATCCCGGATGAACCGGCTCCGTTCGGTGTCGTCGCTGGTCCACGCGCTGGCGCCGAGCCCGAACTCGCTGCCGTTAGCCAGTTCGATCGCCCCGTCGATGTCCGCGACCCGGTAGAGGCTAGCCACCGGGCCGAAGACCTCCTCGCGGTACATGCGCATCTCGGGCGTGATCCCGGCCAACACTGTCGGCGGGTAGTAGAAGCCAGGGCCCTCGGGCGCGGCGCCGCCGCACAGCACCTTGGCTCCCTTGGCCACAGCGTCGGCCACGTAGTGCTCGACGTCCTCGCGCTGCTGCTCGGAAGCCAGCGGACCCACGTCGGTGGTGTCCAGCATCGGATCGCCGACGATCTGGGCGGACATCTGTTCGGTGAACAGCCGCTCGAACTCGTCGTAGACCGCGTCGTGCACGATGAAGCGCTTGGCGTTGATACAGGACTGGCCGTTGTTCAGCAGGCGCGCGAAGGTGCCTACCCGGGCCGCGGCCGCCAGGTCGGCCGAGGGCATGACGATGAACGGGTCGCTGCCGCCCAGTTCGAGCACGACCTTCTTGACCTCGCGGCCGGCGATGGACGCCACCGACGCCCCGGCGGGCCCGGACCCGGTGAGCGTCGCGGCCATCACCCGGCTGTCGCGAAGGACCGGCTCGACCCGCGCGGCACTGATGAGCAGGGTCTGGAAGGTTCCCGGTGGGAACCCGGCCCGGGCGAACAGGTCCTGGATGAACAGCGCGGTCTGCGGCACGTTCGAGGCGTGCTTCAGCAGTCCGACGTTGCCGGCCATCAGGGCGGGGGCGGCGAAGCGCATCGCCTGCCAGAGCGGGAAATTCCACGGCATGATGGCCAGGACCGGTCCGAGCGGCTGATAGCTGACGTAGGCGTTCTCGGCACCGACGGCGCCCGCGTCGGCGGGCTCGTCAGCGAGGAACCCGGCGGCGTGCTCGGCGTAATACCGGCAGGCGCTGGCGCACTTGGCGACCTCCTGCCGGGCGGCGGCCAGGGTCTTGCCCATCTCGGTGGTCATCATGGCCGCGATCTGGTCCTGTTCCTTGTCCAGGACGCCGGCCGCGTTATGCATCCACCCGGCCCGTTCGGCAAAACTGGTCAGACGGTAGCTCGCGTACGCCGTCGCCGCGGCGGCCAGGCGGCGCTCGACGTCCGCCTCGCTCATCTCGTCAAAGGTCTTCAGGGTCTGCCCGGTCGCGGGGTTGACGGTCGCGATCGCCACGGTGTGCTCCTTCCGGTATGTTCGCGTCCAGCAGCGCGGTCGAACCGGCCGGACGGGTGACCGCGTCCGTGGTCCGTTCCCGCAGGCGCTCGAGCATCTCGCCGTCGCCGAGCGGGATGGTGGCCTCGAGGCGGGTGCTCGCCTGCACCTCAGGGGTGTCCATGACGGCATCGACCAGGTTCGCCCGGTGACCGGCGCGAACGTCCGGCGACGTCGCATGCAGCGATGTCCGGGCCGTCCCCTCCGGGCCCCTGGCCGTCGTCACCTCGGCGGCCGCGACGATCCGGTCTCCGTCCTTGACTTCGACGTGACGTGCTGGATCAGGATTACTCATGGGACGCCTCCTGGGGATCGCTTGTATTGGTTAGACCAAGCGCGCCAGGCTCATCTCCTTTGTTGCCTCGGCGTAGCCCCTGGCCTGCCCGGCACGCACAGCCACCTTGCTGCCGGATGTCCGGTTACTGCCTTGCCCGGGCCTGTCCGGATGAAACCGGCCGGCGGGCGGGCATGTGTGAACCGTCACGCACTGTCCCGCGTGTACCGCGGCGAGCACCACCCCGCCGACATCCTGGGCAGCCTGTTGTTCAGCGCGCTCTGGCTGACCGCAACCTCGCTGCTGATCAAGCCGAACGCGGACGACCCGCCACGGTCAGCCGTGGCGGCGGCCAGCCGCAGGCTCGCGCCCACGCAGTAGGGCGCTAGGCGTCGAGGCCCTGGCGGCGCGCTACGGCATCGACGTGTCCAGCTGAGTTACCTGACGGGCGGCGGGTTCCCGTCGGCAGTGGCCGCGAGCCCGCTGTCCCAGCCGCAGACGGCACAGGAGTGCCGGAAGGCCGAACGGGCGAACTCCAGAGCGGTGGCGTGCGGATCCTCAGCCGTCCGGACGTCGTCCCAGTCCAGGATGTACTCGCCCAGCGCGGCATCCCAGTGCGCGGCCGACGGGGACAGGGTCATGCGCGCGAAGTCGGGCGGGGCCGGGTGTGCGTAGGCGTAGAACGCCGCCTTACCATAGCGCGCATCACCTGGCCACCAGCCCACGGCGACGTCCTGCGCGTCCATGGCGTTGCGCATGATGAAGTCCCCCGACGGCGGATCGGCCGGCAACCCGGAGAACAGGCTCACCGCCAGGTCGAAGGATCCCCACCACGCGTTGACCGGCGTGGAGCGCCCGCGATAGGGCGCCCGGTAGGCCGCCAGGACCAGCGCGGCCTGGGTCGCCGCGGCGAAATAGTCGGCGACCTGGCCAGGGTCATAGGTCGCGTGCTCGTCGTCGGAGTCCAGCGGCACGTGCCACGGGACCTCCTGCGGGGTGGGGTCGATCTCCACCGGCCCGCCCAGGTCGCGCACTGCGGCCAGCACCTCCCGGGTGACCGCGCCGACCGGCCGGTCCGGGGTGAGCGGGATAGGGTGGGTCCGGCCGCCGCTGTGCTCCACCACCGCTTCGTGCTGCCTCAGGTCAAGGACCACGACCAATGATCCCGAACGGTCTGGTGCGGGCAGCGGCAACGTCTCCCAGCCTCGCGCGGTCAGGCGCAGCGCGGCATGCTGCAGCTGCGGCTCGGGCGGGGCCAGTTTCACCGCCAGCTTGCCCAGCACCTGAGTGTGGGCGTGCAGCGTGTCAGCGGTCGCGCGCCACTTTTCATAGTTAACCGCAGGCCAGGCCGAAGTCATGAGCGTCACGCTACCCCGCCCCTAATCGAGAAAATCGGCCAGGGCGGCCGCAACCAGGTCCGGGGCCTCTTCCGGCAGGAAGTGACCAGTGGGCAGCGCCAGCTTGGTGACGGCGCCGGGGTGGTCCAAGGCCAGGCGATGCGCGACACGGGCCCCGCGGTCGTGGCCGACCAGCTGGAACCGCCCGAAGCCGAACTGGCGTCGTCGTACCGGGGCGCCTGCGGCCGGGCGGTGGTGGTCATGGCTGTTCGGCCCGGTCCCTGATCCCGCGGAGCATCTTCTGGGTCATGACGAAGCTGATCGCCTCCACGGGCTCGACGAGGAACCGGGCCCACGGCCTGGTATAGGCATATCTCTCCCGCACGAGCAGCCGTGAGGCCCCGCCTGGTTCATCGCGGAGCACCCAGGCCCAGGTGAAATCGTAGGGAGCCGGGGTGCTCCCCATCGGAACTCCGCCACGAAGAACCAGCGATCGCCCCGGCTCCAGGGCGGCAACGTCAAGCGCGACCGGCGGGGCGAGCTTGACCTCGTCCCCGATCTTGATGTCCTGCCACTCCGGGACGATGCGATCCGCGCTGTGGATGTCACAGCCGGCCAGGTTCTCCAGGAAGTCGTAGCTGTAGAACCCGCCCCGTCCCTGCCCGAGCTGGGCGATCCAGGGCCAGACTCGGTCCGCTGAGGCCCCGACGGTGATGGCGCGGGTCGCAGTGAGATCGGGACTATCGATGAGGTCGTCGCCCGGGAGGAACGCGTCGCGCTCGTGGATGCTCGCCCCCCATCGCAGGTGACGGGGCCTGGCCACCAGGATGTAGGCGGTGACCGCGCCCGCGATGGTTACTGCCGCGGCGTACCGCCGTCTCATCCGGTCCCCTCCCTCAGCAGCCGCCTGGCCACCACAGATCAGCTAGTGCTCACTTCACATTTCCCGCTACGGGGAACGGTGGACCTCAGGGCAACAGGCTATGCCTGAGGTTCAGGGAGGGAGGAAAATGAGGTTATGGGTTCCGTGCCTGACGATTCCGCGGCAGATCGGCCGCGTGAGTGGCTGGCGTTGCCTGGCGGCCGGATCCGGCCTGTCGTCTCGGTTCCCGGTCCTGGCGGCATAGCCGAGTTGCTGGCGTATGCTGCCTGGCTGGCCCGCTTGCGGCCCGCCTGCCGGTGCGGCCGGCCGCGCCTGGGTTCGGGCCGGACCTGCGGAAGCGCGGAGTGCGTAGCCGGGCTCCGCGTCGAGGAGATCGGCACGTAGCCCAGGGCCCGCAGCGCTACGCCAGGCCGGAAGACCAGTGGCACGACCACCTTGTCAGTACACCACTCCGGCCAGGTCGGCGCTCACCTGCCAGAGCCGGGCCGCGGCGGCCTGGTCATAGCTGCGCTTGGAGGATCTTCTGGGTTTGCGGGCGGTGAAGTAGCGGCCCGTCACCTGCTCGAGGCCGGGAGCGGAAGCCAGGTGGACGGACGTGGCGGCCCCCTGGGCCGGGGCCTTCATGAAGGGCCGCATGAACGGGACGAATAGCCGCTGCACGCCGCCGGGGTCCTCGGCCCCGAAAGCTGTCCGGACCACGCCAGGATGCAGTGCATTGGCGGTGACGCCGGTACACTCGAGCCTGCGGGCCAGCTCGTAGGTGAACAGGACGTTCGCGAGCTTGGACTGGTTATAGGCCCGGGCTCCTGAGTAGGACCGTTCGGCCTGCAGATCTTCGAAATCGATTCGCCCCAGGGCCTGCGCGTTGGACGAGACCGTGACCACACGGGCCGGGGTGCTGTGCGTCAGCCGGCCGAGGAGCAGGTTCGTGAGCAGGAACGACGCGAGGTGGTTGAGGGCGAAGGTGCGCTCGAGCCCATCGGCGGTGAGATGCCGGGTGTTCCAGTATCCCCCGACGTTGTTGACCAGCACATCGATCCGGGAAAGGCGCTGCAGGACCTCGGCGGCCAGCCGCCGCACCTGCGACTGGGCGGACAGGTCCGCGACGAACACGTCCACCGGCCCGCCGCCGGCGGCGCGGATCTCGCGAGCCGCGTCCTCGGTGCGCCCGCGGTCCCGGCCGGTGATCGCGAGGTGCGCGCCCATCGCGGCCAGGCTAAGGGCGGTCGCCTGGCCGATGCCTCCGCTGGCCCCGGTGACCAGCACGGTCCGGCCGGCCATCGGCCCGCTGCGGGACTGTTCCATGTTCACCCGGGCTACAGACCCAGTTTCTTCACTACCGCGTTGCCATCGATGACCATCTCGCCGCGCTGATTCGACACCGTCGTGTGCAGCTTGATGATCCTCTTGTCATCGCGCTTCTCCGTCACGGTCACCACGACCGTGACGGTATCGCCGATCTTAACGGGAGCCGTGAATTTGAGGTCCTGGCCGAGGTAAACAGAATTCGGCCCGGGCAGCTGGTTGCCCAGCACCGCCGAGATCAGCCCCGACACGAGCATGCCGTGCGCGATCCGCTCCCCGAAGATCGACTCCTTCGCATGTTCGGCATCGACATGGACCGGGTTCACGTCCCCGGTGAGGCCGGCGTATATCACGATATGCGTTTCCGTGATCGTCACGCTGAGCGATGCCTCATCGCCGGTCTTGATGTCCTCGTAGGCCAGGTCGGCCATAGTTCACGCTCCGTAATTCATGTGTGCACCGTCGGACACTCCCCCGCAGAGTGAACGTAGGGTCATCGCCACCTCACGGCGAAAGGGCCGTTGGTCCTGCGACTTGGTGCCTATTGGCGCTCCTGGGCGGCCGGCCGACGTTCAGGAGACAACCAGCAAGGCACGACCCAGGGCCAGCCTGGGCGATTGCTCGCATCACCACTGACCGTTCAGGAGAATAAAAATCCACTTCCTTCACTAAACGAGTCGTATCTCCGTCTTTCATGGCGAGCGGGCCGCGGTGCGCGGCTGAGCCCTGATGCATCCTGTGATTCCGAACGTCGCCACCTCGGGCGAAAGGGCCGTTGGTCCTGCGACTTGGTGCCTATTGGCGCTAGCCGCTCCTGGGCGGCCGACCGACGTTGAGGAGGCAAGTTGCAAGGCGTTGCAGTATCTCCAGACATCCTGTGCCCCCCGACGCAGGTACTGCCTGGTAGGAGGCAGTCATGAAAGAAATCCTTGACACGATCCTCGATCCCGGCAGCCAGCCTGCTGATTTCGCAGCCCTGCCGATGCCGGAGGCCTACCGGGCCGTCACCCTGCACCGGGACGAGGAGCACATGTTCGACGGCATCCACACCCGCGACCGGGACCCACGCAAGTCCCTGCACGTGGAAGAGGTGCCGGTCCCCGAGCTCGCCTGGGGCGAGGCGCTGGTCGCCGTCATGGCCAGCGCGGTCAACTACAACACCGTGTGGAGCTCCATCTTCTCGCCGGTCTCGACCTTCGCCTTCCTGCGCCGCTACGGGAAGCTATCTGAGCTCACCGCGCGGCACGACCTGCCGTATCACGTGGTCGGCTCGGACCTGGCGGGCGTGGTGCTGCGCACCGGTCCCGGGGTGAACATCTGGAAGCCGGGCGAGGAGGTCGTCGCCCACTGCCTGGCCGTGGAGCTGGAAAGCTCCGACGGGCACAACGACACCATGCTCGACCCGGAGCAGCGTATCTGGGGATATGAGACCAACTTCGGCGGTCTGGCCGAGCTGGCTCTGGTCAAGACCAACCAGCTGATGCCCAAGCCCAAGCACCTGACCTGGGAGGAGGCCGCGACGCCGGGCCTGGTGAACTCGACCGCCTTCCGGCAGTTGGTCTCGGACAACGGCGCGGCGATGAAGCAGGGCCACAACGTCCTGATCTGGGGCGCCAGCGGCGGCCTGGGTGCTTATGCCACCCAGTACGCACTAGCGGGCGGGGCGATTCCGATCTGCGTCGTGTCCAGCGAGCGCAAGGCAGAGCTGTGCCGGTCAATGGGCGCCGAGCTGATCATTAACCGCAACGCCGAGGACTACCGGTTCTGGAAGGACGAGCACACCCAGGATCCCAAGGAATGGAAGCGTTTGGGCGCCCGGATCCGCGAGCTCACCGGCGGCGAGGACGTGGACATCGTCTTCGAGCACCCCGGGCGGGAGACGTTCGGCGCCTCGGTGTACGTGGCCCGCCGGGGCGGCACCATCGTGACCTGCGCCTCCACCTCGGGGTACATGCACGAGTACGACAACCGCTACCTGTGGATGACCCTCAAGCGCATCATCGGCTCGCACTTCGCCAACTACCGCGAGGCGTGGCAGGCCAACCGCCTGATCTCCAAGGGCATGATCCACCCGACCATGTCGGTGGTCTACCCGCTGGAGGATGCCGGCCAGGCCGCCCTGGATGTCCACCGGAACCTGCACCACGGCAAGGTCGGGATCTTGTGCCTGGCCCCGCAGGAGGGTCTCGGCGTGCGCGATCACCAGCTGCGCGCCAAGCACCTGACGGAGATCAACAGGTTCCGGGACTTGTAAGGATTGGGCGCAGGTTACAAGATCATGATTGAGCCGAACGGGGCGGGCCGATCGCCTCGGCCCGCCCGGGAGCGTCCCTGGCTGATGCGGACCTATGCCGGGCATTCGTCCGCGACGGAGTCCAACGCGCTGTTCCGCCGGAACCTGGCCAAGGGCCAGACTGGCCTGTCGGTGGCGTTCGACCTGCCGACCCAGATGGGGTATGACGCCGATCATGTCCTCGCCCGCGGCGAGGTCGGCCGGGTTGGCGTCCCGGTCGGGCACCTGGGCGACATGCGGGCCTTGTTCGACGGCATCCCGCTCGAGCAGACCAACACCTCGATGACGATCAACGCCACGGCCATGTGGCTGCTTGCGCTGTACCAGGTCGCCGCCGAGGAGCAGGGCGCCGACATCGCCAAGCTGACCGGCACCACGCAGAACGACATCATCAAGGAGTACCTCTCCCGCGGCACCTACGTCTTCCCGCCGGGCCCCTCGGTGCGCCTGACCACCGACGTGATCACCTACACGTTGGGCCGCATGCCCAAGTGGAACCCGATCAACGTCTGCAGTTACCACCTCCAGGAGGCCGGGGCCACCCCGGTGCAGGAGATCGCGTACGCACTGTGCACAGCGACGACGATCCTGGACGCCGTGCGCGACTCCGGGCAGGTCCCGCCGGAGCGGATGGGCGAGGTCGTCGCGCGCATCTCATTCTTCGTCAACGCGGGCGTCCGCTTCGTCGAGGAGATGTGCAAGATGCGGGCGTTCACCCGGCTCTGGGACAACATCACCCGGGAGCGGTACGGGATCGCCGACCCAGCGCTCCGCCGCTTCCGGTACGGCGTGCAGGTCAACTCGCTGGGCCTGACCGAGGCGCAGCCGGAGAACAACGTTCAGCGGATCGTCCTGGAGATGCTGGCCGTCACACTGTCCCGGGACGCCCGGGCCCGCGCTATCCAGCTCCCGGCCTGGAACGAGGCCCTGGGCCTGCCACGGCCCTGGGACCAGCAGTGGAGCCTGCGCATCCAGCAGGTGCTCGCGTACGAATCCGACCTGCTGGAGTACGGCGACCTGTTCGACGGGTCGCCGGTGGTCGAAGCCAAGACCGCGGAACTGATGGCCGGCGCCGAGGCGGAGATCGCCGCGGTGGCCCAGATGGGCGGGATGGTGCCGGCGGTGGAGTCCGGTTACCTCAAGGCCCAGCTCGTCGCCTCGCACGCGGCCCGCCGCGCACGCATCGAGTCAGGCGAGGAAAAGGTCGTCGGGGTCAACAGCTTCCAGACCACCGAGCCCAGTCCCCTCACGGTGAACGCTGAGGAAGCGGTCTACCATGTAGACCCGGCCTACGAGCGCGCCGTGCTGGCCGATCTGGCCGCATGGCGCGGGCGGCGCGACGAGGCGGAGGCGCTGGCCGCCCTCGGGCGGCTGCGGGCCGACGCGGCCCGCCCGGACGTCAACCTGATGGACGCCACCCTGGCCTGCGCCCGGGCCGGCGTTACCACCGGCGAGTGGTCCTTCGCGCTACGGGAGGTGTTCGGCGAATACCGGGCTCCCACCGGCGTCGGCGGCGCCCCGGTGACGCCTGCCGGCATGGGCGGGGAACTCGCCGCGGTCCGCGAGGCGGCGCACGCCACGGCGGCGGAGATCGGGGCGGGCCGGCTGCGCCTGCTGCTGGGCAAGCCCGGCCTGGACGGGCACTCCAACGGCGTCGAGCAGATCGCCGTCCGGGCTCGCGACGCCGGGTTCGAGGTGATCTACCAGGGCATCCGGCTCACCCCCGAGCAGATCGTGGCGGCCGCGGTCGCCGAGGACGTGCACTGCGTCGGGCTGTCGATCCTGTCCGGCGGGCATGCCGAGCTGGTGCCTGACGTGCTCCGCCGGCTGCGCCTGGCCGGCGCGGGGGACATCCCGGTGGTGGTCGGCGGGATCATCCCGCCGGCCGACGCGGCCAGCCTGCTCGCCCAGGGCGTAGCCGCCGTCTTCACGCCCAGGGACTTCGGCATCACCGCCATCATCGGCCGCATCGTCGACGAGATACGACTGGCCCACAAGCTCCGGCCGTGGGCGGCTAGCCAGGCCGTGGCGGCCCAGCCGGCCAGCGCTACGACAATCGAAGGATGAACATGACTACCGCAACCACCACGCCCCGCATCGCGACCGGACGGCTGCGCCCGCGCCGTTCCTGCCTGGCCGTTCCCGGCAGCAGCCCCCGCTTCCTGGAGAAGGCGCAGGGCCTGCCCGCGGACCAGGTGTTCCTGGACCTCGAGGACGCCTGCGCGCCGCTGGTCAAGGAGAGCGCCCGGCACATGATCGTCGACGCGCTGAAC
>Ga0209039_10001644_pt1 | contig 20387 bp, 2 predicted proteins | sample BogFormECP12_OM1_FD_188238 | JGI IMG/M metagenome (GOLD analysis project Ga0209039, IMG submission 188238) | Bog forest soil microbial communities from Calvert Island, British Columbia, Canada - ECP12_OM1 (SPAdes) (version 2) | ecosystem: Environmental > Aquatic > Freshwater > Wetlands > Bog ...
CCATCAAGCCTTGTAGCTCTTGGCTTGACCGGCGCAAGCGGAACTGCCCATGTCCTCTCGATCAGGCTTAATATCTCGATCGCCTGGGGTGGACAAGCCACCAACTATGATCCTTACGATGCGTTCACGTCAATGACTAATTTAAAACGAACAAACGTGACGATCGCAATGCCACGCGCGACGTGGATCATGCAAACAGGGCCGCACATCATGGCATCTCCATCAAATGCCAGCGGGGAAATCAATTATACCTTACCCTCATCCATGCAAGATTTTAACAAGCTACAACAAGCCAACACGACCGTGACCAAGGAATACTACGATTTTTCTGATAATTTCAGCGATCGTTCGGATTGGGCCTATGGATCATCCGGCGTGCAATTCGGGACGACCATCGCCAACGCCTCTGGCAGCGTGTTTGATAACTCGCAAGCCGCGTGCAGCGGTGTGACACTGTTCCCCGCGAGCGCGGGAATGACGACGGGCGGCTGGATCCGCTCGAAGATCGCGGGTATCGATGCCGTGACTACGGACGCACTGCAAAAGCAGGTTTCTGGCGCTGGGCAACCGATCGAAACGTTCGATAACTTCAACAATGGCCAGGTCATCGTTTCCCCAAGCTCCCCCTACAACGGGCTGTGGAGCGAGATAAATGGTGGTACGTGGGGCACGCTCGTCGCTAGTGACTATGCCGGCAATCGCTGGGGTCACCTAACGTATAGCGGAACCTCCAATCCACCTGCATATTGGGTCTCGTATAAATTCCCCACCCGAGCCAACCTCGCAGTGCCTGGTAATTATTACACGTCATTTAGGTTCATGGAAGGTGCTAATGCGTGGCCATACGCGACGAACAATTTCCATTTGGACTTCTCCTCCTTGGCTAGCTTTAACACCCGGGGCAGCGTGTTGATGATTTGGAGAGAATACCTGGGTGTTGCTGACACGTCATTGGCATATCCGCATGGCTACTCGTATAAACCAATCATGCAATTGAGCACCATGACTCCCTATGACGTTACGATTCACGTGATCTCGGATGGTACGACTAACCCGGGCTTTGACATCATCGTCAACGGGGTGACCTTCGACAACAACGGTCTCCACTACCACTCGCCAGAATCGTTCCTTCAGAATGATAACTCACTCGGATACATTGATAATTTGTTGCTTGGCGGTGATTGCTGGATTGATAACATCGATTGTTCGTGGTGCAATCCCGCTTACAGCACCAGCGCCTTGGAATCTGTTTACGCTGAACTATACGCGCCCGCGAATGGCGTAAATGCAAGTGGCAGTATCTATTATAGCACGTACAATTATGCCACGAATCAATGGTTACCGGCATCCATCTCGATAAGTTCTTTACCGATAGACGAGGGTTTATCGTATCTCTTGATTCGCACGATCGCCCAAGGCAGTAACTACATGCTCGAGGCAAACTTGTCCACTCCCGACCAGGTCACTACAGGCACGGGCAGGCAAGTAATCGTGCCCATCCCGTGCAATGGACCCATCCGCATCCGTGGCATCCGGTTGCAGAATAATGGAACGCAATCGCAAGGCACGGCGTTCACCGTGCAAAAGGTGTACCGATCCATGGGTCCCATCTCGGAAACCTCGAAGGAGAGCGCCATCTCTTGCACAGAGAGCAGCACGCCGGTCACGATCGACATCTCGCTTGCCAACATCAACTTATCGGATTTGATCAACGGCACGATCTCTATAGGCATTAAAGACGTCATTCGCGGCACCAATATCGTGCTCGATAATTCGAGCCTCACTGCAAACGAGAAGAGCATGGGTTTCGCCATTGTCAAGGGTAATATCAGCGCGAGCATGGCGACCTTGCAAGCGGTGCACGCCGCCAATCCATCGTTAAGTTACTACCCCGTGACCGTGACCGTAAACGCGAGCCAGCTCCCACTTGGTGCCGGGGGATTGCTGCCCATCAAGACGTACAACGTGTCACTGGTGCGACGGTTCCTGGTCCAAGCGTGTGTCGTGCCGTCCCATCCATTGATCTATGCAGGGAATGCTAACACGTCCAATGCCGCGATCGTTGTTAGCTGTTCATCGGTCTCGACGAAGATTACCTACCAAACGGGATCAATAATCAATGTGCCGAACCAGGCATCCATCCAGCAGCCGATGAAGTTCAAGATGAATGTCCAGGGAAATGCCACGACCAATGCCAGTGCTCTCGTGTTCGGCATCACGAGCTCGTTCGACACCTCGTGGTGGAAACTACCCACGTCGGCGTTCGTCGATCCGCATGGTACGCTCATCAATAGCCACGTGGTGCAGAACGGGCCAGCCTACACGACCAGGACGATATCGCACGACCCGAACCAGTTCACGGCGCAATTGTTCAAGCCCTCGCGCGTTGCCATGCACACGTTGACCGTGTGGGTGTACAATCCGAGTTCGTCGAGCCTCGTGCCAACGAGCATCAGCGCCACGTTGTACCGCGTCGGCAACCAAACCGACATGACGACGTGGCGTGCCAATGGCACAGCGCAAGCGGACATGTCAACGTATCCACGCTCAGCAGGGGTATATCCGCTCACGTTCTCTTTCGATGTCACTACGATTAGTAATGACATCGCGACCGATATCGCGAATGGCGTGACCTATGCGTTTGTCATCCATCCGGTTGGCGCTGACATCGCCGTGCTCACCAACACGGGCAATTATCAAGACGGTCACGTGGAATGGAAAAACGGCACGAGCACCTGGGCAAGTGCCGGCCTCGCAACGAGCATCGATTTCGTTTTGGCCGAGGACGGCCGCATCTCGCTGCGCGGGGATAACGGGTACGCGTCCCTCTATGACTTCCTAGCGAGCAACGCCGGCGGCCAAGCGAGCATCTTCCAGGTTTATGATTACAAGACCGCAACGTGGATCAACACGTGGACCGTGCCCAAGATCTCCGTCTTGAATGATTCCATGTGGAATTATTTCGACATCAACCGCGGTGACCGCAACGTATCGTTCTCCTTCATTTATTACCCGGATCTCACGCAAGGCAAGATTCCAGTGTCGGATCTCGTGCAACCTGATGGCACGATCCAGGGACGGCTCACCATGGATTTCCGGCAGCAGTTCTCGGATCCAACCACGTGCACGCAATCATATTTCTCGACATCGGAGGCGAACGTGACGATGTGGTCACGGACGAGCGACGCCACGCGCAGCACGATCACGCAGAATAAATCCTTCGACATGTCCATTGATATTGGCACACCATACTTGTCCATGCAAGCCATCGATTCCATGGTGTTCAACGTCTCAAACGGCGATGCTTTCCAGATTTTCTCGAGCCAGGGCGTGCCGCTGGTGCCAAGGTTTTCGTTAACACCTGGTTCCAGCACAATATGGACGATGCCCGGCGGTGGCCAGGTATCAATCTCGATGTACAAGAGCTGGATCGAGTTGCTCGACCCCGTGACCGGCACCTACGTGTCACTCAAGGATTTCAGCAACATTGCCGATTTCAAAGCAGGCGTGGAACAACTCGGCGACATCGAAGGCAATTGCCTTCGCCTCCGCGGCCATCTCGTGAGCCAATACACCGTGACCAATAGCCGCCCGTCGAATATCTCGGTCTCGTGGATGGCTGACAATTTCTCAATAGATCTATATTATAGTGCCTGGAATTCGAGTCTCGTGGCCGATCGGCAAGACGTGACGCATGTCCAGCTCTGTGACGTCGATGGCACGGGCGCCAACAATGCTGTCGTGCTTGATTCGGGATTGTATGCTCGCAGCCAGCAGAATGACAACGTGTTCCGTGTCAAATTCACCGTGCATGATTTCGATCCCTTGTCCAACACCACGGGGTACACGGGGCCGAATTCGACCGTCGTTTCCTATGCGGGGCTCATGAACAACGATGTCCGCGACATAGCAATCAGCGAGGGTGTGCCAAAGCCGGCGTTCGTGCGCAACCAGTCCCACGTCGACGCTTTCAACATCATGGAAATGCGCGGCACCATTCCATTGATCGTGCAAATGCATCAACTGCACATCGCATCAGTGGCATTCTATTACCGCAATGGCACGCGCTGGGTGTTCATCGGGAACGCGACGAGACCCAATGGGGACGCGTTCGAGGTGGATTGGGCGACGAATGGCTCGGTGCCCGATGCCACGTACACGATACTGGCAAATGCCACGGACACCCACCGCCGTAGCGGGAATTGCACGACGCAAATCATTGTTGACAACACGCCACCTACGCTCGATAATGTGCTGAATCCTGCATTTTATGACAACGCCACGCGCGAGATTTCCAAGAAAGGTTTCATTGACGCGCGGGTCGCTGACGCGAACACGATCCTGAGCATGGCCGTGACCATCTGGACTGATAACCACACCGAGCCACTCACGACCTTTACCATTGCCAATCCGACGTCGATCGCGCCGTGGAATTCACGAGCGACCGGTGTAATCATGACCGCGATCCAGTTTGATGCAGCAAGCACCACACCATACGTGGAATTATACAACGTGCGGAGCCAGCCGGTCAACATCAGTCGCTGGAAAGTGCACTTGATCGGAACTGTGGTTTCCGATTTCGTCATCCCGGATGGTACGTGGATTCCGGCCATGACTTGCACGACGTTCAACGTCACGAGCTTGAGCGCGTTCACCACCACCGTTGGAATGAAAAAAACGATAACAAGTGGCATCGCGGTCGTGCTCGAGACGTCGAACGGGCAAGCGGTGGATTATTTCGCGGCAAATAATTACACGGGAGCTCCGCCTCCCGGACTAACCTGGACCGGGCAGGCCGTGCAATTGCATTACGACAATGACTCGGCGGGCAACTTGCTCGAATCATCAGTGCTCGACGTGCAGCGCACGAAGGACGGATGGCAAGCCATGCCGGGCCTCGCGCTTGCGTCGTGGCGCGGCATGTTGAACCCGATGTTTTGCACGGGCGTCCCGATCGCTCTTGAAAAATTATGGTCTACATACAACGTCAACGAGATGCAAGTCGAGATCACGGTGACCGATCTTGCCGGGAACTCGATGTCGCGACTCATTGACTTGAAAATGACCATGAATTTGACGGCTTGCTTCTTGCCATCAAACACCATGACCAATTTAGTCGGTCATTTTTCAAGTAACAGCATCCTATTCCCCTACACGTGGGCATCGTGGATCAATGGGTCGTACTTGGCATTTGACGTTTACGTTGATCCAGGCAATCAATATCTCGACTTTGCTCTTACATTCACGTGGTCTGGTGCCACGGAAGACTTGATAGAGCTTTCCGGCGATTCATCGCTTGTCTTGAAGGGATTTCCATACTTCACGTCTCAAGGATATCCCATTCCCACATGGGCATTTCCAGTATCCCGTGGCGCGTGGCATCACGTGAAGGTCTTCTTTGAATCAAATGTACTTTACCACGTGAAATTTGATGCAAGCATCACGTCATCATATACGCTTGTTACAATACCCGGAGGTCCTGCCATCACGCCTGATAATTACTTGATCCAGATAACCCACACGGATACTTCAGGCAATCAAAAGATATTCTTCGATAATTTCTCGTATTATTGCCCGCCGTGTACCAAGTTCCCATCTGGACAGTTAAAAATGGAGAATTTTGATGAATCTTTCCCTGGTTCATCCGTGTTTCTTAGTGAATGGGGAGGTGGCCGCATGATCGTTTCCATGGACCCAATCGTGCAAGCACAGGCAAAGTCATTTGGAAGCACCATCCCGTGCACCATCGTGGATGACTTCGGCATGCGGATAGATGGCGTTCCCGTGCAATTGAGCATCGATGGCAAGCATTACCAAAGCGCGGTATCCGATGCTAACGGCATCGCGACATTCAATTTCGTCTCCATGGACACGTTCTCGCCAAATCTCTTTGACATGTCTGCATGTACGACAAATGGTTTGTCCAACTACATCGACATTAACGGGTTACAGTTCAACGATAGCTCAGAGGGCATCACCCGTTCACTTGCCACGCGGATCTGGACGAAGGATTTCTCGGTCGATTCAACCATGAACCAGCGCTTCACCGTGGCAATCGATGTGTCTGGCACTATACCCCTGGTTGGCAATGCCAGCGAATACGAGGGTGTCCAATTCGAGGTTCTCTTGCCAGCCATCTATAATCAATATTATAAGGCTTGTACCTACCAGTCCCTCGAATTTGATTTCATCATGAACGACGGCACGACGTTCCCTGTCACGGTAAGCCAAAGCGAGCTCTTCGACTGTTTCATGCCAACCATTCACCCCGAAACCCAAGCCATCATGATCGATGGTGCAACCTATCAACGCGTGAAAATTTCGCTGCCGCTCGCTCGCATCGCCATGGCGAATCTGAATGCCCAGGCATTTAACATGAACGCTCTCGCCTCGATTCGTATCACCGGCACCGATTTCAAGTGGTTCGTCGGGGATATCCAATCATACCTCGATCGCGGCGAATATCCGCAGCAAGCGCTTGGCATCATCGGTATCAGCCTCGTCGATTGGATTTGCAACGCAACCTGGCGGTATCGCCAGCTTCAAGGTATGACCAACTGGGTCACCGCCACGATCTCGACAGGTGGTGCGTCTACGAGCGGCAAGCTCTTCATCCAGCCATTACCTGTAACCGTAAACGCGACTAGTATCCAATCAACGCCCATCATCACCGATTTCTTGACCATCAATTTTCTCCGATACTCGGCACCGGGAATCCCAGACATGACCACGATCGACCAAATATCGTGCTTGCCCGTTGATTTCATCGACGTGGTACAAGGCAGCGGGACTGGCACGTCCATGGTGCTGCATGTCTTGCCAGGCATGCCATCGAGTGCCACGTTCCAGTGGTATGCCCCGGCCGGCACGTACGCGAACGCCAGGCTCTGGTACTCGGGTAACGTGTTTTTCTTGCCCACGTCGTACCCGGTCGCCTCGTCAATAACCCTGCACAAGCAAGCCATTGGTATCAATGGAATGTACATCCCGTTCAACACGGCTTTGAACGAATACCGCTTGGAAGTACCGACCGATAACATGTCAGGCGCGCTCCGCGATGCCTTCTTCAATATCGTCGACGCGCAGGCCAAACCGTTTATCGGCGTTCCCTTGCACGCGATGGTCACGGGAACGTTTTACACTTTTAACATCACGCAAAACCAATTCGTGTCGCGGCAAATCACCTATGATTCGTCAGTATCGGCCATCCTCTCTGTCCCCTGGAAAGGGACCATGTACCCGTGGCAGGTCTTGCCCATTGATCCGACGGGCGTCATGTTCGCGAGCGTGAATTGCTCGGTCGTGAAAACAATTCATGGTCTGCGGTATAACGAAACATATCTTCCACCAGGAATCTATAGAGCCATGTTGTCGTTCGCCGGCACGGATAAATACAATGCCACGACGCCGCTGGCATTCCAGATCAGCGTGGATAGCGCACCAACCGTGATCCAACTCGTGCAGAACAATGGCGGCACGATCCAGCCGATCGCAGGACAATCGACCTATAACGATGCTCGAACCTATCCATCGGGCGTCACGACCTTCGCTATCGGGGCGAACCAGCCATGGACCCAGCTCGACACGCAAGCCAATGTCTCGGGTTCCAACGCGTTCTCATTCCAGGTGATCGATGCGCGTACCGGGCTTCCTGCTGGCGCTGGTTTGCCGGTATTTTTGCAAATCTCCATTGTCCCGAGCACATGGTCGTATAGCACGGCAACGGCGTACGCGGATTTTGGCGCGGATGGCCTTGCTTACTTGCAGCAGTATGCAAACACGTGCCCGTGGCCCATCCAACCCATGGACAAGCTTGGCTGCGCGGAGGTCTACCCGTTCTACAACACGTCCGCGAATAATGGCATGGGCCAGTGGCAGGCATGGTCGGCTTTGTATTGGAATTATCGACGCACGGCGTCGAATAGCTGCGTAACGTTCTCGTTCAACCAGTTACCATTCGGTAACCTTGCAAACCAATACCAGGCCATCTATCACACGCCGCTGGTCTCGTTAGCGGGTATGCGACTCTACATCCGCGCCTTGTACAACAACAACTTCGAGTGGGATAACATGGCATTGCCATCGACCCCGGTCTTCAACATGCCAACCATGTGCTTGAACAAGTCGCTGAGTTACACGACCATCAGCACCAACTCGAGCCATTACCAGAATACCGCGTATGCGGGCAGTTATGCAGAAGGTTGGCTAGAGATCTTACCGCTGGCCACCATGTTGCTTGGCATGTCTCACGACGTGTCAGCCCATGACGTTGAAACAAATGATTTTAACTTGGTAGCTGATCTCGTCCAGGCAAATCGCGTCGGCACGGAGCTCGTGGCAAAGCGCGATGCACAAGGCAATGTCGAGCCGCTGGCGGGGGTGCCGGTCACTTTCGAGATGCAAGAGGCCGGCAGCACGAGTTCATTTGCCACGGTACAAAACACTACTGATAGTACCGGCGTGGCATCGGCACGCGTGATCCCGGTCGATTATCAAGGCAAGGCACTGTACCCTGGCACGTACACGGTCAATTGCTCGACGATTGGCACGTGGAACACGGACCCCGCGAGTATGAATTACTCGATCGTGATCCATGGCGAATCTTCGGCAAATCTCTCCTCGACGCCCTACATGACAAGCTTTAATTACGACCTGGCCAATGCCGTGGCGTGTCACGACAGCTTCCACGCGACGCCGGCAACGAGCGCGGCAGGAACATGGGAGACGAACGCGCCCGTGTTCCAGGCGCGGGCCTTCGTGGCGACGGCAGGGATCGACAGCTCGGCGGGCAATGCATCGAGCGGTAACGGCGTCGAGGTAGACGTGTCGTTCAACGACATCCAGGTCGATTCAAATACATTCTATGTCGGCCCCGGTGATTATCTCCCCTTCAATCCAGCAAACACGTATGCCCGCGCTGACATCGACCGCGTGGCCTTCAACATCTCCATTCCCTTGTCATTCTGGGTGGGCAGTGCGATCAACGTGTCGATCGCCGCGAAGTCGCTAAGCAACGCGTCGAATGATTACATCTATGTCTTCGGCATGCGCGTCGTTGACTCCGTGGCCAACCGCAATGACACGCGCTGCTGGGACTTGTCGAGCGAGTTGCCCGCACCGTGCTCCCTCGGCAGCGACACGACGTGCAACGCAAACGCGGGTGCAAATGGCAATTACACGGTCTACAACGGGACAATGCCCGTTGTCACGGCATCGTACGAGCTAACCTCGGATTCGCCGGTGCCGGTCAACGTCACGACCATCACGATGACAGGCCCTGGGACACCTATAATAGTCGTCGCTACGCGGGCTTATCATCAATGCATTGGAATCGAAGATGGTGACGATATTGGCTATCCATCAACGACGCTCACGATGGTCAATCTCTTCCACCCCGTGATCGAGCAGAACATCACGCGGCAAGGCTTCCCGGCGAGCAAGCTAGGCACGAACGAGGTTTTGTACGCGGGGTTCCAGTTCAACGGGACGAGTGTTGATGATAGCATCCGCGCGGCGACATTCACGCTGGGTAATGGCACGATCATCGATGGCATCTATGCCACGCCGCACCAGCTCGCTGGTGGGATGATCGACGCGGCACGGCTCGAATACAGCAACATTTACGTACCATACAAGGCCGTGTTGCAAGGCGTCGTCGCCGTGCCGTTCAATCCTGCAACCACGTTTATGTCGGGTAGGGGTATCACGTTCGCTGTGCAAGTCACGAACCCGCTCAACGCGAGCCAATCGTGGTCGAAGTCGTGGTCCATCGATTCCACATCCGTATCGCAATTCAAGGCCATCAGCATCGACTTCGAGAGCGAGGCACCCCAATTCCGTGGCCAATATGTTAAGGTGGCACTTATCACGTCTTGCACGCCCTACACCACCAGCGTGGCACGCGGGTACTGGTGCAACGTGACGCTCGTGGGACAGACCAACCTCTTCACCGCCAGCACGGGACTTCCCCTCGGCTTGCGCAATCGATTTTATTCAAATCGCTTTATCTGGTATTACACCAACAATCCAGTAAAGAACTTGCATTTGCAGCTTGGCACGCAGCTCAACGTCTCGATCTCGGGCGACATTGCCAGTATCTTGAACGTGAATAGTACGACATTGCCAGTCATACCTGATTACGCAAGCGCCACGGCAGGCTTCAATGAAAACAACGCGAATGGCCATAAAGTTCCCGGTAAATTGACCGGCAACACATGGTCGATCTTTACTGTACCCGCGGATCAGCTCGTCTTGCCGCTGAAATTCGAGGATAATGCCATCCAGAACATCGCCGATGTCAAGGTTTACTCGGGCTTTCTCAAGATTTATGACTTGCTTACCAACGGCACCGCCAAACTCGTCGTTGACCAACAACTCCTCGCCACGATCCAGCCGTGGATATGGTACCAGCACAACAACTACGCCGAGCTGCAAACGAGCTCTTCCATATCTTCGCCAGCGCTGACCGTGCCACTCGCCACGCCAACGGGTAACAAGACCAACGAGGCCGTGCTCTCGTACCGCATGCCCGCCAAGGACGGCGCCGACATCGTGGTCGGCGGCGACTTGTTCCCGTGGGATGGCATCATCCAGGATCCATCGGTGAGCATTCCCGCGTCGACATCGGGTGATCCCAGATCCCCGTGGAACCCGGTATGGGCAACGATTGCCACGAAGGCGCTGAGGACCGTGTTTAACTACACGGTATGGCAACAACACGCTTGGCAGACCCCGTTACAACAAGTAATGACGCATATTGCCAACACAACCATCGTCGCGCGCGATGCACTGGCCAACACGAACACGGTCATGATCCAGTCCAATGCCAAGGATTTCGTAGCTTCTGGGGCAGGCACCATCAGCTCCTACGCGGCGCGAGCCGCGTTCACGCTCGGCACCTTTTTCCAGCCAAAAGGCGGGAACACATGGGTAAGCTATGCGCGGTTCGGCTATCGCATGAAATCCGACAACGCGTCCAACATTAAATTCGTGGAATCCAAGCTACTCGACGCGACCGGGGGGTTGATTCAAGAATTTACAGACACGTTTCCGGGCAATGGCTCGGCTACCCTCGATGCATCGCACCCAATTTCTCTCACCAGCTCGACGACCGTCTGGGCCATCGAGTTCACGATCCAAGCAGTGAACACGACATTGCTCCTGCTCGATCCGATCATGGTAAGCTTGTACGGTGTCTATTTCCAGCACGCGACGCATACAGCCACGATGAACATTGCCACCACGGCAGGTAGCGTGCAGTTCTCGCTTCCCATCACGCCGTTCACGGGCATCACGTGGAACGCGTGGAACTTCACGAACACGGCACTCCGCGGCGCGTGCACGGGCATCTCGATCGCCACCGGCACGGGCTTCAACGCGACGTGCACCCTTGATGTCATAAGCATCGCCATACAGCAACGTGACGTCGGTACGGGTGTCGTGAACCAATCCTATTACCGGTATGCCTTCAATTACCAGGACCGGGCAGTGCAGTTAGCAGAAGCGACGCTCGGGTATTGCTTGCCACCCGGCAGGACTTGGTCAGCAACCGGATCAGTGAACATGACCGCCCGCGATCCGTGGTTGCTTATCACGAGCATCGACAGGAATTTCGATGGCCGTTACGAACAATCCATGCTCCAGATGAACGTGGGCGGCGGTAGTAGTTTCACGGACGGGGTTAACAACTTGTGGGAATTCGATGGTAACGGCAATGGCCAATACGAAACCCGCATATTCTTCACGAAGGTGAATCGCATTGACACAATCAACGGGTCTTGCACGAGCACGACGGTGATCGTGAAGCAGGTCTCGACGAGCACCCTTGATAACGGGTATTATGATAACGTCGTAACGAGCTATGATTCGCTCACGAGCAACCCGCTGAACGCATCCGTGCGTGTGTACTGGACGGGTAACAATTGGGCATCGATTCCATTTACATATTTCAATTGCCGGTGGATTCAATCACAAACCGTGGCGTCGGACCCGAACCAGGATGGTGTGTTCGAGAGCGAAGTCACGTCGTGGAACGACTGGCCGGTTGCAACGGCAAGCGGGCTACCAACACTTGAGACGCGGAATATCACGACGCGGGCGTGGGTGTATAACCCCGCATCCGGGACGCGCAAGGCAAACTGGACGTTGCAAGTGCATACGGCGCACGAGTGCGACATGCTCAAGCGAAACATGAATTTCACGCTGCTGGCCCGCGATGACCAGCATTTCACGAACATGACGGTTGTCGTGGTAGACCCTTGCCCCGTCGTGCTCGATCCACGCCCCGACGTGTGCGAGGGCGTGCGGGTCGACATGAACGGCGCGTGCTGGTTCTGGTCGTCGCGCAACAACTCGGTCTACGACATGATCTTCGTGTTCTCGCACATTACCAAGGATATGCCCACGCCCGAGGCTATTGGCGTGGCGTTCGATTATAATGGTAATCATCGCCTGGATTGGGAATGGTGGAATTTTGTGAATAGTGCACCGGGAGATCGATATTTCCCAACATATTGGACTCACGTGGGCGATGATTTCTCCACGATCGAGGGCCAGGCCTACAACGACGCGTGGGCGAATTACATCGCACAGTTCGGCTCGGATCGGTACTGGCAATCTTTCGTGCTCGAGACTGGCATTAATATCGGTGTTGCTGCCATTTCGATGATCGCGGCCGGCGCCGTGGCGGGTAGTATTGGCGGCCCGTGGGGTGCGCTGGCAGGCGCCCTCGTCGGACTCGGCATATTCGCGGCATGGGCCATCACCGATTATTACACGCATCCCGTTCAGTCGCTCATGGACGCTATCAACAACGAATGGCCCGAAAGTAATACAAAGTACGAAGGTAACACGGACAAGACATCGGGCAGCACGAGCGACTGGACATTTGGCATTCCGTCGGGATATCCAAACGTGCCCGACAACGGGTACACTTACTTCGAGATTGGCTCCGCCGGCGTTGCCCTGAACCCGGCTGACACGACGCACCTGACATCCATGGCGCTCGACATCCCGAATTTTTCCACCACGTTCCCCGGAGACCTAGCCAATTCCGAATACGGGTTCTCGTGCATGAACCAAACCGATCGTGACGCCCAGTTCGAGTGGTACTTCCGCGAGGTCGTCATGGCGCAAGCCGATGCAAGCTTGCGATCACGGTCAAACGGGGTATACTCTTGCTTCATGCCGACGATCGATGACAAGGGCCGCGTCGCGTGGTTCGCCGCGATGAAAGGCTCGATCACGACGAATTTCTACGGTACGCCGCAGCCACGGCCCGAGGGTTCCATGTGGGTCGCCTATACGGAGCCCGACCTGCTGGAGGAGCCTGCCGTCGTTGCGAGGACCTGGATCACGCACGCTAGCAACGTGGCCGAAACGCCCGGCTTCAAGATCGACCTGGCGATAGCGTTCATGGCATCGCAGTACAATGCGGCGTACGCTAATGCCCAAAGCACGGATTCGCGGATCTACGCCATCAACCTCGCCGTGCAGTGCGTGCAGGTCATCATCATCACGATCGCGACCGAAGGCATCGGCGCGGGGCTCTCGCTCGAATTTCCCGAATCCGCGTTCGCGACCGGTTTCGGAACGGTGACCGCATCCCGGCTAGCAACGAGCATTATTACCGCAGTTGCGGTGTACACGGTTGGTGGCGCGATTCTTGCCAAGGGCTTCGAGCAACTCGGGCTGGATCCGTTTACTGCTGGCCAGCTCAGCCAGCTTGCCATCACTCTCTTGTCGATTGGTATTTCAACAGCTATCGAGCAGACACGGTTAACACGCGACAAGGCTGCCATGTCCAACGCCATCAAAGCCACGGCGAACGACGCGGACATTTCCCCCGCGGATGATGCCCGGCTCGCCAAGATGGATTTGAACAAGTTTGCAAGGCTCGCCCTCGCGATCGCCGCGGATAAAGGAGCAAGCTTCCAGGATGCCGCGGCAAGTCTTGTCATGGACCGGATGGGTGCAACCAGGCTCACGATCTGCGATGCATTCGATGCGCTCAATCGTGGTGGATTATTTTCCTCGGAACCCGGGCAGGGCGTGCGCACGGTCGTCGAGGCCGAACGGCGCATCAAGTTATCTATGGCAATATTGGCCACGATACCCGGTGCAGGCGATGTTCCAATGTCCGAACTCGTCGATAGCGATAGTTTCCGGAAAGCATGGGATCTCGGTCCTGCCGCTACCGATCCGCACAAGATCACGTTTTCGTTAAACGTGCCAGGATATAATGGGCTTGGCGGGGGTGAAATCTCCTGGAACACGATCTCGGGGTTGACGCTGAAGGAATACGTGACACTTGCCACATTTGGTGGGGCGATCCGTGGTGTCGATCCGGTTTTCAATGATCCAAATATTGTCGGCCGCTGGCCGGAACTAACCGCGCCTGTGCAAGATGCAGTTAATGTCTTGGTGCAAGCCGATCCACGGGGAACTGAAGCTAGGACGTCTGAGACGGTTCTCATCAATACATTGAGGGACAATCCGGGGAAACTCTGGGATATTGGTGCTGCTATCGAGGTAGCAAGGCCAAACTTCTTCGATATCGAGGGCAATCGACACGTGCTCGATGATCTTCAATATGCTAATAAGGAGGGCGTTGCGCTTGCCATCATTCGATATAATCTGGTTAATCTCCAGCAACCTGCTGAGTCCATCTCTATTGGGGCCCTAGCTTGGGAAATTGCCCCTCGTCTTGAAATGACACGCCAGGAAGCCACCCGCTTGATCACATATCTCGTTACCGACAAATGGCTTGTCAATAATGAAGGCCAAATCCAGTTAGCTACTCGGCCGGAAAATCCTGAAAATCCGGCCGAAGCTATGATGAATAATATTAATCAAGCTGCCCAGCTCAATGCAGCCGCCCAGCAACCGCCCGACGACGCTGCGTTGCAAGACGCCGTCGATAATATGCTAGTGCAGCAAGCGGAAGCCCCTGGCAAGATCGTAGAAATTGCCCCGGAGGTCGTCAACGCCAAGGTGCAAGCGTCGCTGGCCGAGCAACAAGCGATTAATGGTATCCGCGCGAGCATTGCATCGAGTATGCTCCAGGGGTTGAAAATCATGGCAACCTTGCTGGATATGCAAACAGTCAGCCCTGTTTCCTCGCTGCCGGCACTGCCCGAGGATGCCGCCGCCGATCCCGAATTCTTGAAATATGCGGAGGACAAGTTCACCGCTATCAAGCCGAACCCGACCGATCTGCAGGCAATCGCGTGGGTTACCAGCGCCGCATCGCGTTCTCTGTTTGGACGGATAGATCGCTATAATCTGTTGATCCAACTTGCAAAAGGCAATGCCAAGGCGGAATCTTGCGTCCAAGGCGGGATCCTCGAGTTTCAGGATTGGAAGTTCGCAAAGTGGACGGCGGTAAAATTGAATGCCTGGGAAGCAAGAGCCAGCTCCGACCAGACATTCCAGCAAGGATACACTGCTCTTCTTCGCCAGCTATTTCGCGATGAGACCACGGTGCAAGCGATCCTGGCTCATGGTGGGAAGATGCTGTGGAGCGTGCCCGAAGGTGTTGGTAAGAGCATCGACGTGTGGCTCGTGGGTCAAGATGGTAAATTCTTCGCCAGCGTGGGGCGTGAAAGCAAAGCGATGCAGTATTTGTCGTGGAGCGGTATCGGTACAAGTGTTATCGTGGAAATTCCGACGCAAGCAGCGATCGCGACGATCGAAGGAACGTCGGTGAAGGCGTTCATCGTCGTCATGACAGACCCAGCCGTAGGGAATAGGGGATTACCGAAACCAATTTCGTGGGCAGGAAATACTCTTGTGCCACACGGCGTGTACAAGCTCTTGAACAGTTGGCATGACGCCACGAGTGAGAATGGCTTCCTCGCGGACACGGATCGATCGCTGGTCGAGAAGGATAGAAGCGGCAACGTCGTCAATGGCCAGCTCGTCCTCGCCAACCCTACTGATCACGCGCTCAAGGGTTTGCTCTCACTCGTACCCGCCGCCAGCGGTGGATACGAGCCCATGGTTTCATGGGATGCCAGCACGAAACAATTCATCGTGACCTACGAGGTACGGGAATACACGGGTGTTCCATTAAATTTAGCATCAACCTACGTTGCTATGGAGGCTTATCGAGTGAGTCATAATCTTCCGGCGGATTTCTCGCGAGCCCAGTATTACATGGCGCAGGCGTTGGATGCCTCGGGGAAATCCTATGTAATCTCACAAGTAGATGATGATAAAGCAAGACTTGCTAACTTGAATAATTTATTAAGTCTCTATGGCAGCTTGTTTGGACCACCCAAGGTGGTGACGTTTACATTTTACTGGTACGTCGGCCAACCACAGGCATCGTTTGTACTCGACGCAGAACCGTTTGTAAATGGCATGACATATTAATGGTTTCAAATCTCGAGCAAGAACATCGATCGATTTAAATCATTACTTAATCTTTTTTTCTCAAGGTGTTCAAAGTCGAATCATGCGACTTGAACCATTCTAACGATGAAATTGAATTTGGGATGCTTTCTCGCACGGGATTTCCCCCTAGATCAAGCCGTCGAAGTGCTGACATAGTTACTATTGATTCGGGAATAACAGTTAACCGGCAATTCATCGCATATAACTCTTCGAGTGCTTGGAGATTGTCAATCTCGTCCGGGAGCGACGTGATCGGATTATTGCTGATATTCAATTCCTTGAGGTTGGTGAGATTGCCGATGCTCGCCGGGATTGATCTTATTTGATTATCGTTGATGCGTAAAACTTGCAGCGATGAGATGCGCGTGATTGCTTCGGGAAATTCTTCCAATCCATTATGACTTAATACTAATTTATCGAGCATAACCAAGTTCTCGAGATTCTCGGGAAAGGATTTTAGCTTGTTACCGAATAAATTCAAGCTAGTCAGCCTTGACAAGTTTCCGATGCTGTCAGGTAACTCGGTCAGGGCATTCTCTTCAAGGTCCAGCACCTCGAGGAAGGCAAGGTCGCCTATCGAGTCGGGAAGGTGTCTTAACTGCCTTAAATGCAACCCACGATAATCCTCCGTTGAAGGATCGCGGGAATCCTTCCGCGTGTGCCGGATCCCGATCTTCGTGACGTGACCATCCATGATCTCGAAGATGAAGGGGTCCCACGTGTTTTCTGCAAAATTACCCGGTTGACACTCCTGGATTGGCCTCAAGCTATCATCAAAATGACGTTGGAGATCTTCCAAGGCTCGCATCTCCCGAATGTCAGGGGATGACTTGCTTGAATAAGGATATTTTTTCTCAAACTGGGCCTTCGCAATGGTCGAAACCGTGGGATCGTGATCGTGAGCCAAGTGATCGAGGATATCCCGTGAAATATCTGGTTGGTCTGCGATGTTCAACCGGATCGAGGTGTCTGCCGAATACGCAAGCGTTGAAAACACGTTCCAAAATCGCCGGTCGTTCCGAAACTTCGGAGTTGCTTGACACATCAAATGCCAGCAGACCGTCTCCGATTCATTATTGTAGAGGTATCGAAGAACTTCATCGTTTTGCTCTTCATTAACGAAGATGGAGACTATTTCCTCGGGTAAATCCGGACGTGATGCGATCAAGCCACGTATTCCCGGATCTTCGTCACGCGTCAACTGTTCGAGCACTAAAACGGGCAAACTCTTCCTATAGCAGATCAATAATATGATGCCGAAATCTGTTCGAGAATGGTGTAATATGACATCAAGTAGTACTTCAATCACCGAATCCGGAATGACTTCGATGCATCCCAGGCATTTTTTCTCCCAATCCTCTAACTGCATTCCAGATTCCTTTAGAAATTTTTCCATATCTGGATCGACGTAATCCGTCATCAGTATTTGCAATAGGTTTTCACGTGCGTCGTTAGATAAATCCGGTAGAAAGGCATTAACATAGAGTAAAATTTTTTCCTTAGTCAAAACATCGATTCTTGTCGTTAAAAGTCGTAGGACTACCAGAAGATTTACAACATCATTTGCAAGAAACTTGATTGAATCATTGTTTAACATCTCCCCGTATTGCTCGATGATAAAGTTGCGCGTATCAGTATTACCATCCCGTAGCCGCGCGTCCACTTCAGCAGGGAGAACACGAGCCGCGATGTCGTCGCCAGCGCTGGCGAGCTCCTTGAGTAGCGGAAACGCGATGTTACTGTGGAGCAAGCGCGTGTCGTAGCCGTATTCGGCCCAGGCTTGCAAGTTGCTGGCGTGGGCAAAGACCTCCTCGGCGGGCGTGAGGTACTCGCGAACATTGCGCCCTTCGAGGATGCGTGCATCTTGATATTGTGCCAGGTCATCGATGCTCTGGATGTCGTGATTAGTGCTGGCAATGTCGGCGACGATGAAACTGCAGTGGAGAAAGGGCTTGCCATCGACGATGACGCGGGCGCGGCTGGCCTGCTCGTCGTAGACGACTTCAAGAAATTTATTGACTTGCACCATCAATGGCCGGGTATAATCCGGTCCCGTTTCGTTAACTACGCCGGGCAGCGAATATTCATTTTCGTGGCGAGAAATGGCACCATTCATGGCCAGTTGCTCGATGGCGATCTTGATTTGCGAGTTAGAGATATCAATATTACCACTAGCACGTTGCTCGCGAAGCACCTTAGCCAACTGCACGAACGTGCTTGAATCATGCTCCTCTAGATATCTAGCGATGACCCCCTTTGCCGCATCGACAATCTCGGGGGGCAGCGGGGTGCTGGACGTGGAGGAATGGTCATACGCCATCTCGATCGCCTTTTACTATTAATATCATCGCAACTCGCCCTCTTAAACCTTTCGGGCGCGCCATGGACGGCCGTGCCATCGCTTGCGGCGCGGGATTTGTCGTCCGATGCACTAGGTAGAATTCTTACCATGGATCGAAGGAAATCTTCTGATCAAACGTGGCACCACGCGGGCGACTACCCGGTGTCATGATGGAGAACATGGCAAGAAAGAAGCGCCTCTCGGGGCGGTGCTGTCATCGAGAGGCCATCAGTAACGTTTGGCGAGGTTTCTTCATCATGGTTGCTGATGCAGCGGCGATGCACGATCCAGGACGAGCAAGATGCCCGCGAGGATCACGCACGTGCTCGTCACGTTTACAACGTTCTCGATCGTGAACATGATCGGGCCTGCTCTCGACGGCGGCCACGATGCCACGTCCAAAGCTACTTGAACGATGAACGTGATGGCGACGACCGCGCCGTACACGAACAAGGACAAGCCAGCAACGCGCGATTTCAGCGAGGTCGATGGCTTTACAAGGATCATTACACCCGCAACCACCATGCATGCGTTGCTTCCGAGGCTGATGTAACCAATGTACACCGGTAGTGGTTGTACAAGCGAATATTCGTATAAAATCGACATGAATCGAACGAGCTGTGGCTCGTAGCACGCCACGGCCAGTATCCCGGCGAGGATCAGGAACATTCCCGCCGCGATGTCCACGCGGTCCTTCTTGCTGGCTGCAATCATGGCTACTCCTGCAATGCCGAGCACGATCATGCAGCCCATGATGATGACAAAATATTGCACGATGTCGATCACTTGAAGGCGTTCGAGGACATACGAGAGCAATATCCCGCATCCAGCGATTATCAAGAGTACTCCCGCAACCGCTCTATGAACCATCATCATTTACCATCTCATGTCTCTTGGTCAAATTTTTTCTCGGGTGCTTGGTTGCTGCGCGCATGGATGGAACTGTGCACGATGTTGTTGATGCACCCGAAACAAGATAAATATTTCGACGGCACATGTGCACGAAGGATGCAATCGACCGATAACCAACGGTATTGATGTTTTAGTAACGAAATAGATTCTGACGGCACGAGCACGCGATCGATACAATCGATGACCGCCATCGCTCCCCGTGATGACTTACAAGATCGAACCGTGAATCTGATTCTATCCCACACACGAGTTTGCTTGTCATTACCTCAACATTGATTCGAGCGGGGCACGATTTGTAGTACGTCATTCTTGCACGAAAGGTTGGATTTTTATTGTTTTAACATACAGGATTTTGAGGAACCATTTCTTTTTTAGTCAACACACCTCAGTTCTTATGTAATGCACTAAGGTTTCAAGCGACGTGAATGGCACGACCTTGCAACTTGTTGTTCTTGTTATCGCCTCAAGCCGCTCGATAATTTCATTTATGCCTGGCTCCGCTGGCAAATACGACACTGCGAGAACGGGCATTTTGATACCAGGCAGTTCTTCTCGCGTCATTACTTCGTCCCAGCATTCCGCATCCCCGGTCGTGATGACCTTGATGCCGACGCCTCGGGGAAGCATGATGTCGACAGGCATCGTGGCATCGATCTTGGGTCTTATTCTCCCTTGTTGCAGCGCGACCATGATTTCGTCGAACAAGAAACAAGCCGGATTCACGAAGACGACTTTGTTT
>Ga0209039_10001645_pt1 | contig 20355 bp, 15 predicted proteins | sample BogFormECP12_OM1_FD_188238 | JGI IMG/M metagenome (GOLD analysis project Ga0209039, IMG submission 188238) | Bog forest soil microbial communities from Calvert Island, British Columbia, Canada - ECP12_OM1 (SPAdes) (version 2) | ecosystem: Environmental > Aquatic > Freshwater > Wetlands > Bog ...
GGAAGACACCTCGAAGTCCCTGACAGGGATCCCGTATCTCAGTAAGATACCTATTGTCGGCTATCTCTTCGGCGGCCGGGAGAGTGATGTATCACGGACGGAGATCATCATGCTCCTCAAGCCCCATGTACTCCGTAACCAGGATGAAGCAAAGGGAGCGACCTCCGACTTCATCGACAACTTTACGGAGAGGGGCAGCGTAAAGAAAGAAGAACTGCACTGGCTTGACCCCACGTCGAAACGCAAGGACGCAGGAGGGAACAGAGACATCGATGAATAAGAAAGGCGGGACTTGCATGCGCAAAGTCCCGCCCCTTGACCATTCTCTCGTATGGTAGTGCGCCTAACCGCCTCCGTAGGAATAGCTGTATTTCTTGTACCCTTTCATTGTTTCATGCTGACGGTTCAGGACGAGCCCCAGTATCTTTTCCCTCGGCAGTAACTCGAGTGCCCTGTTAACGTCGTTGACCTGGGTGACACCGCTTTGGACCACAACCAGTATCCAGTCAACAAGCGGAGCGAAGGCGAAAGTGTCAGCGCTGACCAGTACCGGCGGAACGTCGAGAAACACGTACCGGTCAGGATAGCGGCTCTTCATCTCGGCGATCAGGGCCTTCATCTTCGGGGAACCGAGAAGCTCACTGCTCTCGTAAAACGGACTTCCTCCGCTGATCAGCGTCAGCTTGTCAATCCTGGGCCAGACGATGAGTTCGCTCACAGGCACATCCCTCAGGAAATAGTCGATCAACCCCTTCTCCCCGTCGGTGCCCAGGTAGCTGTGAATCTTCTGCTGACGCAGGTCGCAATCAACCAGCAGGGCAGTTTGTTTGACGTCCTTCGCAAAGGTGAGCGCCAGGTTGATGGCGGTCAGCGTCTTGCCTTCGCCCGCAAGCGCGCTCGTGACCATGATCATGTTGCCGCCCGCCTCCCGGGTCCGCTGGAGGATCTGCGTGCGCAATACCTTGTAGAACTCCAGCTCGGGAGCATCCGGCAGGATCCCGATGCAGCGATTCTCAACGACCTTTGCCGTGTCGATTACCATCGGCCGGGATTGCGAATAAATCGGCGAGATCCACCCGGCCTTTTCCTTCCCTTTGTAACCTTGGTCACTACGGATCGGGATTCGGCGCCGCGCATCCTCGCCGGCTGGAACCGTATTTTTCTTCATGCTGCTCATAATCTTTCCTAATATTCGCACCAGCTAACCTCCTTCATTCTCACGCTAGTATTCTCAAAATTTCCCGATAAAATTCTAGCCAAACGTATTTGAAATTCGTTGGGCTCTGCCCAGGTCTCAGATGCTCAACCGGCGCATGAGCCTCGCCCAGAACACATCCAGATCCATAATAAACAAATGAACGATGACGACCGTGAGAACAATAGCCGCCGCTGTCGACACTATGATGATCCAGCGTCGCCGGCTCGCGCGCAAACGATCCTTCCAGGTCACTATCTCGGGGATAGCCCCCAGCACAGGAAACCCGGTCAAGCTTGCGAGCGCTGCCACGCTCCGGGCCGACTGGTCCGAGTATTCCCTCATCGATGCGCCTCCAACGCCGGCGCCTATGCCGATCACAACGCCTATGATAAGCACCGCCGGCACATTTGGTTTCACCGGCTTCTCGGGAAGCCTCGCGGGGTCAATTAACGTGAAGTGCTCGCCCATCTGTCCCTTCTCCAACCCGTGAGCTACATGCGCTTCCATGACCTTTTTCATCAGATCGTCGTACTTTAGCTGCAGGTTATTGCGCTCCACCATCAAGGCCTTATAGGTTTCTTCAACTCTCGGCGTTGCTTCGGTCCGCTGCCGGTAGTCATCTTTTCTTGTGGTGGCATCCTTGATCTGACGCTGCACCGCCTCGATCTCGGCCTGTGTGCTCACCAGTTGCGAGGCGAGGGTCACGTACGCAGGGTTGTCCGGTTGGTCCACACCCGACCATTGAGCCAATCCGGGGGCGCTGATCTTCCCATCTCCCTTGGGTTGTTCTTTCAGCCGCTTCTCCAGTTCAGCGATTTCAGCCTTGGTCTTGATCACGTCCGGATACTTGTCCGAAACGCGGCTCTGCAACTGGACGAGCTTCGCCTTGAGTTCCTTGAGCAGGGTCTTGTCCTGGTTCACGGTATCGGTCGGAATGGTCGCGAGCTGCGTTTGCAGGTATCCTTCCCTCTCCTTGTATGTCCTCAGCTGATCCTTCAGTCGTTCGATTTCACTCTCGATCCGGTCGATGCCCTGGACATTGGCCTGAAGCAATTCAGGAAGCACCGTGACGTTCCGCTCCTTGAACCTGGAAATTTTTGCATCCACTTGTGCCAGTTCCACTTGCAGCCCTCGTGCCTCCTCTTCCAGGAACTTCGACGCCCCGATCGTCTGCGATTCTAGTGCCTTCATGTTCTCTTCGAGGTAGAGCGATGCGAGCATGTTGGCCACCTTCTGGACGGTCTCCGGGCTGCTGCCGTCGTATGAGAGGCTGAATGCAATTGTGGCAATCTTGGCGGTTCCACTTCTGGGGTCCACGACATTGGCGCTTATTGTCTCGAGCTTGATATCTTTTCGCATTTTTGCAACGATCTCTTCTATGGGAAGCTTAGAGCGCAGTTCCGTGTACAGATTGAATTGGTTGATAATTTCCAGGAGCCGTGTTGAGCTCATTATTCGCTGGTTGATGGTCTGCAGCCGCTGTTCGGCGAAGCTCGTGACCGTGCCTACGACAAACTCCCTGGGGATCTCCTGCTCTTCTATGAGTATCGTCGATGTCGAGCGGTAGACGGGAGGAAGGGTGAAGGCCACCACACTGGCCACAACGACAACGAACAGCGCCGGCAGAATGAGGCTCAACTTCCTTCTTTTCGCGATTGCTACAAAATCTCCGATTGTCTTGGTTTCCTGCTGCTGCTCCATTAGCACCTCTTGTGACGATATGTTAATGACCGTCATTCCGGACTTGATCCGGGATCCAGAAACCCGAACTGGATTCCCCCGTATCGAGTACGGGTCAGGCTCAGTTAGGCACGGAATGATAGACGAAGGGATTCTGGCTCATCTTTCATTCAAATAGCCTGGTCTGCATAGTCAGGCGCAACATGAACAGGTTGCGGCTTGCGCTCGTGTTGTTGACATTGTCGTCAATCCGCGTGTACGTGTAAGTGCCTTCCAGGAAGAAATCCCTCGTGAATTCGTAACGCAGCCCCGGACTGATACTGAAGGACACCTGATCAATTTGCTGAACTCCCACGCCGGTCTGGGTAGATTTGTTGAGGAAGTACTGGCAGAAGAAGGTTCCGCTCAGCTCATAGGTGAATCTGTGATCCGCACTGAATGCGAGTGACGTACGGTTGGTTGTGCCCGCCGATCCCGGTGAGGGGAGCACCTGCTGCGATGCGGAAATGCTCGCATCGGTCTTCTCACCGCGGTACGCCAGCGAACCCATTCCCGTAAACCCCAGGCTCGTCAGCTTCTCCTTTTCCGGGAACCCGAAAATGTTTAAGCTCTCTACATTCGAAATCGTTTGCACCGCGCCGGCGTTGATGCTCACGCTCAGTTTCTCAGAAAGGGTTTTCGTCGCGCCCACGGTTCCCGAGTAACTATCGACGGACAGATGCCGGTTCTGATAGTCATAATTGATATACGAGAAGGTCACCTGCCCTTTGGTGTTCTTTAGCATCGACTCAAGGTCATGGGAAAGGCTTATCTGAGCGCTGTTTGTGGTGTAATTCGAGGTCTGCGGTTGCGAGCTCAGGTAGACGCTCTGTGCGTACCCATACGAGAAAGACAGCCCGGATTTTTCGGTCAGAGTGTAGTCGGCGCCCCCGGTGAAGCTCTCCGTACGCCTTGGAACAGTTGACTCGACCACCAGGCCTGTAGTAGGTAACGCCCGGTCCGGTCTCGAATCGACGCTGTATGCGGCCCCGGCATTGAGCGCGAGGCTTGGTGTCAGCTGGTAACTGCCGTTTCCGGAGTGGAACTGATCGATATGGTCGAACCCGGGATTATTTGCATAGACCAGCCAGGCGGCCCTGCTGGACAGGTTGCCATGGAAGCGTTCTGTGCTGTCGTACAGTTCGAGGCCAGGCGAAGTCGTCGTAGTAAAGTCCTGGATGCGCCCGGTCGCGCTGAGAAAGATGTTGTCGTTATATTCCTCAGTCAGCCGCAGATTGGGCATCAACCTGAATTCATCCGCCACTGCCACCCTCACATGAAGAATGGCGGCAAGTGATATGAACAGTATCACCCATATTCTGTTCCGTTGGTTCAAAAGACTTGCACGCTCCGGCAGCATCGTATCTTTGCCAGTCATCAATTGTCTTTGCGCACTCGCTACTGGTCACCGGCCACTCGACACTCGATACTGTTCTCAGGGCACCACAACCACGTCCCCGCGCAGCAGGACTATATTCTGCTCCAGGTGCTTACCTTCGACCACGTCGTCATAGTCGAACTTGAAGGTTAGGGTCTTCCCGCCCTCCTGACGCAGCACCCTGATCTTGCCACGCTTGGCAAACAGGTTAAGCCCGCCCGCCATTGCGAGCGCCTGCAGTACGTTCACATTCGCGTTGAGTATGAACCGGTTCGGCGAGTTCACCCGCCCGATCACGTAAATCAGCATGCTGTTCACCTGCTTCACTTCCACTGACACCGTGGGCTCGGGCACATACAACTTGATCTTTTCCTCCACCTCGGCTTTGATCTCGCTTAACCGCCTCTCTGCCGCCTGCATCTCCCCTATGAGCGGGAATGATATCCTGCCGTCAGGCAGCACGGTGACAGACTTCGTCAGTGCTTCGTCCTTCCACACTGAGATATCGATCACATCGCCCGGACCGATCAGGTACCTCGAAGACTCGGCAAGCACTTCTCCCGCTTGGTCGCTGGCCTTCACCGGCTGATCTTTTTCTGCGCTCCATGCATCATGTGCCACAATCGCCAACCACGCCGCACACGCACACGCGACGATCAAATATCTTCCGAAGCTTTTCATGTCTTACCCCTTACCTCCTTCATTAGCGCTGCTATATCTTCGCCAGGACCTGCGATGCCTCATCTTTCCCGTCAAAACTCTCCTTCGACTGAACAGCCTTCTTCAGGTACTCTTTGGCTTCGGCCTGATTGCCGCTCTTGTAGAGTGCGATTCCCGCATGATAATTCACCACGCCGTTCTGAGGCAGGCGCGCGGCGGCTTTCTTCAGGGGGTCGAGTGCAGCGCTCAGCTCTCCCAGTTTGTAGTGGGCCCAGCCGACCGTATCGAGCACGATCGGGTCCTCAGGGCGCAGCCGTTGCGCCTTTTGCGCCAGCGTCAGGGCCTTTTCCAGGTCCTTCTTGCTGCCGCCGTACTGAGCGAGAAGAAAGGCCAGGTCATTCAAGGCAACCCAGAGCCCCGGCTGTCTCGCCAGAACCCGTTCGTACACCTCGATCGCCTTTTTCTGATCCTTGCTCTGCACGTAGATCTGGCACAGGGCCAGGTAGGCGGCAATATTGTCCGGGTTGGCTTTGATCGCTTCTTCGAACTTCTTTACCGCTGTCTCCTTCTGTCCCTGGTTCAAGTAGAGCTGTGCCAGGTTGTTGCGCGGGGCTATCCATTCCGGATTCAGTTCTATCGCCGCCTGGAACGCTTCTCCTGCTTTCTGATACTCTTCGCGGACCGAGAGGATCTGGCCAAGGAGGTTCTGCGCAAACGCGTCTTTCGGCTCTTTGGCGAGCCTCTCCTGCACGAGCGTGAGGGCTTTGTCGCTTTTCTTCTGCTCAACGTAGATCATCGCAAGACCGGCAAGAACACCGGAATTCTCCGGCTGCTGCTTCAAGGCCTGTTCGAGCTCGGCGATCGCCTTGTCCGGCTTGCCCTGAGCCAGGTAAAGATCTGCCAGCTTTCCGTAGCTGATGGGCACCGCCGGGTTTCTGCGCTTCACTTCCGTGTATTCTGCTTCGGCCCGTGCGTACTGCTTTCGCGCCGCGTAGAAGTCACCCAGCTCCATCCTGGTCTCCAGATCATTGGGGTCATTCTGAATAATCTTGCGGAATTGCGCCTCCGCCTTGTCATATTCCTTCTGGACCACGTAAAGACGGGCAATCGCACGCATGACATCCTTTGATGCCGGGTCCGCCTTGAGCGCGTTCTGCAGCGTCTCGGAGGCCAGCTCGAACTCCTGGGCTGCAGCGTGGGCTTCCGCCATTTTCAGATACCCGGGTATATACTGGGGACGCTCAGTTACCACGGTACGGAATTCCGCAACCGCCATGGTCGTATCCCTGTCCGCGAGGTAAAGCGTGCCCCGCATGAAGTGTGCCTCGACATTTTTCGGGCTGGCCTTGATAACCTCTTCAACATAGCCCTTAGCTTTATCCGTTTCGTTCTGAGCCAGGTAAATCCGCGCCAGCGCGTTCTTTGCCTGAATGATCTCCGGTTTTCCCGCATCTTTCGACAGCGAGAGGCATTCTTTGAGAAGATCGATAGCCTTGGCCGGCTTTGACTGGGCAACGTAGAAATCGGCCAGGACCAGGCGTGGCTTGTAGCTCTTCTTGTTACGCTCCAATCCATCTTTGAGCTCGCGCTCTGCATCCGCAAGTTTGCCTTTCGACGCGTAAAAATTGGCCGCCTGGATTGCGCGGTCCTCGTTCTTCGGTTCTTTGGTTATATATGCCTTCAGGAGGTCTGCTGCCTTCCCCTGTTTGCCTGTTTCCCAGTAAAGGTTTGCAAGGACCAGTTGGGCGTTGACATTGTTAGGCTCGTATTCGAGCACCTTCTCGAACTGCTGGACGGCAAGGTCGACCTGCTTTGACCTTAGATAAAAATCGGCCAGCGCAAAACGGAGGACTGTGGACTTGGGGTTAACCGTTATGCCATCCTGCAATGCCTTTTCCGCGTCTTTGGGTGAAGACTTCTGGGAGAACGCAGACGCGAGCATCAGATAAACGTCCGGCGTCTTCATGTCCTTCGCGATGAGGCCTTCCAGAAAAGGAACTGCAGTGTCAGTCTCTTTGCGGGCCAGGTAAATGCCCCCTTGCAGCAGGAGCGCCTCTTTATGCGCGGGGTCGCGCTTGAGCACGAGCTTGGCTTTTTCTTCCGCCTTGTCGACTTCTCTCGCGAGCAAAAGCAGGCTGCCGACCTGCGCCTGGGCATCATTATGCTCGGGCGCCAGTTCCGCGGCTTTTGAGAGGTTTCCGTAGGCCTGGCTGAACTCGCCCCTTTTCAAAGCCACCATGCCCATCATGTACCACGCATCGGCAAACTTGGGATCTATTTGCAGGGCGTTCTTGAATTCGAGGCCGGCCTTCACGTAATCTGCTTTCTCATAGTATGCCTTGCCCCTGTTGTAGAACTTCACCTTCTTCTGCTCAGGTCCGCTGCAGCCGAGCATGAGCGTCATCGCGAGCAGCACCAGGATTATTCCCCTTGTTCTCAAACTCCACCTCCTCATAAGCGTTCCACGCTAAAAACCTTCAATGGCCGATGGTAGCCAGCGCCTGCGGCCACCCGGTCCATATACCCCTGACGATAACGGCAAGGAGAGACAGTATGCCTGCCATGGCAAGGCCATTCAATTTTCCCCGCAGCTCGCCCATCAGGACTTCAAAGCTGAAGAAGAACATGACCGTCTTGGCCGCTATAATCTTCAAGTCTTTCACTTCTACGTAATCTCGTAACAACTCGGGTAAGACCAGCGCGAGAAAAAGGATCAGAAAATCCATGGGCGTTGTCTTGAACCCTTTTTGCCGCCTGGTCAGTTTGAGAGTAAGGACCACGAAGAAGACGAGGACGAGATAGGAAACGTTGTAGAGCCTCAAGACAAAAAATGGAATCGCGCCGTTCGCCTGGTCCACGCTCACGAAGACGATCACCGGTATAAAGAGATAGAGAATCGCCATGAGGCACCCGCGCATCCATCCGCTCCTGAATTTCCAGGCGAGGAGCAGGACGACCAGGAATACAGCCGAGAGCAGCGAGAAGTAAGATGGTATCTCAGCAGGGATCATGCACGTCGCCAGGAGAAGCAGCGGAATGCCGAACTGCACGACACGGAATGAGACGCGGATGAAAAGCGCCTTCTCACGCACCCTGCTCACGCGTCCCTTGACGATACGGTCAAGGAAGTCGTAGCGGGGAATGGTCCAGTGCGCTTTGTCGGCGCGATGGAAACCTGCGAGGATGAGCGCGGCAAGAAGAAGATAGCCGCTCAAGAGCAGCCATTCCGATTGAAAGCGGAAGAGGAGCGCAGCCGCTACGAGCAGGGCCTGGAGCATGTAAATGAGGAGGACAGACTCGGAATGAACGAATCCGAGCCGGATCAGCTTGTGGTGAAAGTGGTTCTTATCGGGCGAGAAGAGCGGTTTCTTTTCCGCCAGTCTCTGGGCCATGACCGCCAGGGTATCAAGTATCGGCAGGCCCAGAATGAGGAGGGGTACCAGCGGGCTGAGGCTCGTTTTGCCCTGCGTCAGAGCCAGCGACACGGAGGCTGCGGAAAAACCGAGAAACTGACTGCCGGTGTCGCCCATGAAAAGCTGCGCCGGATACGTATTGTACCGGAGGAAGCCGAATATCGAGCCGCAGAGCGCCAGGGCAAGGAGGCTGAGCGTCAGGTTGCCTTCGAGATAGGCGAGGTACCCGAGGCAGCAGAAGCTGAGGAGGCATATGCCGCCCGCGAGTCCGTCGAGGCCGTCCGAAAGGTTGATGGCGTTGGTGACGCCCACGATAGCAACCAGCGTCAGAGGTACGGCAACCGCTTCCGGCAGCGCCCAATCAACCGGCAGGAGGGCGCCGAGACTCCTGATGGTGACACCGCCGTACAGCACCACGATGAGGGCAGCGATCACCTGCGAAAGGAATTTCACACGGAAGTCGAGACCTTTGAGGTCATCAATCACGCCGAAGAGGATGAGAAGGGCGCTGGCCATCAGGTAGGCTCTGAGGAAATGGCCTTCCGCGGACCACAAAACGGCTGATGCGTACACGGCAAGTGCGATTGCTATGCCGCCCACCCTCGGGATCGGCTGACGATGCACCTTGCGTGCATCCGGCATGTCCAGCCCGATGTTGTAGCGGATGGCGAGCCGGCTGAAGGCCGGGATCAGCGCGACCGTGGCAAAAATCGACAAGAGAAGTGTGCTAAAGTAGATCATGAATCAGAAAACAGTGGCGAGTGGCCAGTGACTAGTGGCGCGTGACGGTGGAACTGTGTTGCGTGTTAAGTGTTCCCTCGATATTTGCCTCGTCCCTCGGTCAGTTAAGTTGCTATATTTGACATGGTAGTCTATAATCTTACCAGTAAGATCAGCCTCAGGCGGAGGTAAGACATTACGACCAATCCAGCCACCACAAAGATGTCTTCAAAAGGCCAGGTTGTCATCCCCGAAGAAATCCGCAAACGCCTTAAGCTGAGACCAGGTTCGCAATTTGTCGTCATCGGCGAGGATGACGTTGTCATCCTTAAGGCGGTCACCGCTCCCTGTATGGCGGAGTTCGACGTATTGATCGCCAAGGCCCGCAGCCAGGCGAGGCAAGCCGGGTTGAAACACAGCGACATCGCTGACGCCGTGGCTCGGGCACGGGGCCAAAAGTGAGGGTCGTCCTGGACACGAACGTATTTGTCTCAGGCATATTTTTCACCGGTCCTCCTTATCAGATTCTTAAAGCCTGGCGTAATCGCACAGTGGAGTTGGTTCTATCACAGGAGATACTGGAGGAGTATCGCGATAAAGATTCCAGGTTCCCGTCCGAGCGCAGCGATCGTCCAAGTCGCACATTTGTGCCACGATCGTCCTAGTCCCGAAGGGACAATCGTCCCTCGGTCTTCTGCCGTCACTCCGGTATATACTCCTTCAGCACCGGTACTATGTCCCTCGTGAACTCCTGCAGCCGGGCTTCTGCGTCCTGGAGAGATTCAGACGGGTAGACCGGCGTGATGAGCCGCACGAGCGCTCCATCCGTCCTCCGTTTGGTGAGCGCATCCCAGAAGTTATAGATCTTGAGCTGATACAGGCTGGTAAGAATGCGGCCGCGCATGGGGAACCAGTAATAGGCAAGCTCATGCTGTCCCACGTTTTCCATGAATGCGCGATTTACCTTAATTGAACCAGCATTAGTATTCGGTATGGAGATGGCAGTCGCCCCAGCCTCCCTGAATTCCCAACCGCTTCCAGGGAGACACGTTTCCGGTGAATGAATGGACTCCCCCCCCCGCTGGCTCTGATAATAGGCGACATAGAAACTCATGTCCCTGCCCTGAGAGTTCTTGTAATTGACCATGGTGTAATCACTGAACGTCAGTACGGCCATGGACTCCGGGTCCATGCTTTGCCGCCGGCCGGTCCATTCCCCTATTTGCAATGGAAATGAGCCAAAAGGTTTGCTGAGCGGCACTTTCTCCCGAAAATCAATAACGTGGGACAGCACGAGCGTTGACCCCAGCAGAACAATTGCCACAATGAAGACAGGTTGAAAGAGCTGTTTGATTAGACTAGTTTGCTCAATTGATTCTACCCGCTTATCTGTCGCGGCCGAATCACCCATTGCCGCGTCAGCAGCTTCGTCCCTCGTCCCTCGCTCTTCCTTTGGCGGCAGCTTGCCAAGTACCCATATCTCCCCCAACAGAAACGGTATCATTGCGAGGAAGATCAGCCAGCTCGAGAAGCCGTGAAAAAAGCCCTCTGCCACTTCCGCGCCCCACGCCTTGTAAAGAATACCCGTGATGGCAATTCTGAGCCCGTTCACGACGATGGCGAGCGGAATAGATGACAGCACGACGATGACCCTCTTCCACCACCGCGCCTTGAGCCAGTATGCAAGAAGCAGACTCAGCACGAGCAGGGGCATGATGTAGCGGAGCCCGCTGCACGCGTCGACCACCTGCAACTGCGTGAAGCCCAGGTCTATGATGTTCCCTTCCCGGTAAGCGCTCATGCCACAGGCGTGGAGTATGTCAGTGCCGAGCTGGGAGGAGATGAGCTTAAGCCTCAACCCAAGAGGGTTGTTTATGACGCTGGGAAAGGGGAACATCGTAAGCGCAAAGATAACAGGAAAAGCGATCACCTTCATCTTTTCCCAACCCCAGTGAAGCCAGATGAGTCCGATCACTGTCAGCCACAGAGAGATGTACAGCGTGTAATACTCGCCACCGAGCTCGCCGAGCCAGAAAAGAAGGAGGCCAATGCCAAGAGGTACAAGCCCAACCCGGGAGGGCGCGGCGCTGGACGAGGCCAACATCTGCCTCTTTTCCCAAATCAGATAAACAAGGATGAACGGGATAAGGTAGCAGTGATTGTGGTCTTCCATGACCCAGTCGTTGTATACGAGCCATTTCAGGGAGGAACTGTAGATTCCTATAATCAGGAGGGTGTATGCCATGAGCATGAGCCATGTCGTGAGGCCTATCCTCGATAGGCTACCCGCCACGTCTTTTAGACCTGCCATACCTCTATCGTATGTTCCTGCCATGTTACCTCCGCGCCCTGGCTACCCCATGTGACTGGTCAGGATGTCCCAGATTCTCTCAGATGCTTTGCCGTCCGAGTAGGGGAGCACCGAAGCCTCGCCTCTTCCTTCTTTGTTCAATGTTCAATATTGTCTTTTCCCCTGATTTGCCGGAGTTTTTCTCTTGCTACCCATGAGAGGAATATGGGGGTCGACTTTAGATTCCGGCTCCATAGCCTTCTGGGCTCACGAAGAAAACGCGGCAGCCACTCCAGCCCCGCTCTTTGCCAGAAGAAAGAAGATCTCTTCTTGGTGCCGGCGTAAAAATCAAAGCCCGCTCCAATAGCAGCGACGAACGGCACGTCCACCTTCTCCCGGATCTGAAAAATCCATTTCTCTTGTTTGGGTGCGCTCAACCCCACCCACAAGACATCCGGACGACAGGCGTTGATGACATGCACCATATACTCATTCTCGCTCTCAGTGAACTGTTCCTTGTAGGGAGGCGACAGCACCCCACAAACATCGATGTTTGGAGCTTCTTGCTTCAGCCGTTTCACCATCTTTTCGATCACGCGTTCTGAAGACCCAAGAAGAAAGTACTTGAGTGGCCCCAGAGAATTTGCGTGTTTTGTGAAATCCAGAAAGAAGTCAGGTCCTGACACGCGGTGGCGGATCGGCAGCCCCAAAATCCTTGACGCCAGTACTATGCCAAATCCGTCCGGAATGAGGATGTCAGCCGTTCTCAGGGCTTCTTTGAACTCGCTATCACCCTCCGACACTACGAGCGAATGCGGATTGATGCAGGCCAAATATCTAGCCCGGCTTCCGGACAGAAAATTCGATGCGGTGTCGACCGTCTGATCGAGAGTCAAGTTGCTTATCGAAAAATCAAGGAGCTTAACCATTCAGCCACCTCCACTCTAACAACATTTTGTATTCATCATCTTGCGGATAAAACGCGAGTCGTGTTCCCAGTGTCCCTCATGTGCAGGATAAAAAGACCCAGAAGCGAGACAAATACAATACTGTAGGTGCTCCAGCGATCTGCCATCACCGGTAGGGACATGCTATTTACGAAGGCGGATGCCATGGCGCCGGCGAACCCTACGGTCCCTAATCCTCGGCGCCAGACCTTGCTTATGGCAGTCCACCACAGATGCGCCGTAAACATGCCAAATAAGAAGAGCCCTACCGATCCCGTGCCGATGATCACGGCGAAGAACGAGTTGTGGGCATGGGTCGCCATCCCCCGGCTTACCCTTCCGACCAGGCCGAAGCCATAGCCCACAACAGGTCTCTCCAGAAACCTGCTAAATAGAAATTGCCAGAGAAAAATTCGGCCGGTCCCGGTCTCAATGTTGGACATCGACTTTCCTGGAAAGAGCACGTGCAGAATGGTGTGGCCGCCCACACCCCAGAGGAAAAGTATCAGGCCCACAGAGAGCCCGACATAGAGTAACACGAAGCGCCGGAGTGCCAGGAAGATTAGCAGGCACCCCACCGCCACCGCGATATTGCTTCCCGAACTTGCACCGAGAGCCAGGGTGCAAAAGGAAAAGATGCCGAATCCCAGTAGCCGCCTTGATCTTGATTTGGCCTCGGCCCGTTTCGCCTTGGTCATGGCCAGATATTCTCCTAAACAATAACAAAACAACATCCCCGAGGAGACGGAATACGTGGTGTTGTGCCATACGCCGGGGGATAGAGAAAATCCGTAATAACGTATAGTAACGCACATGTCCAGAAGGATCGTCGCCATCGCTATTCGGCAGAAGGCGCCTTCCGCAGCGGTAAAGTCCTTATACTGAACTACCGCACCGACTGTAGCAAAGAAGAGGATGAGGTATTCAATGGAGCGATAGAGGGAGTAGACTGGGATTGTTGACCACAAGGAACTGACGCCACAGAATGCGTAATACAGGACCAACCATATAGCGGAAGTCCTAACGATAGAAGACCATATGGGCAGTCGCCCAAAAAGACCACTCAAGGTCACGATGCATGCAGCAAGGCCAACTGCTGCAATGTCCACAGCGGCTGACGCATCGACCACGTCCAAATTCGCTATAGAGCGCCCCCGGGACAACACTGTATGACGGAAGATAATAATAAAAAGACAGAATAATAAAAGACGGGCAATCAAGAGACTGCCGCCTTTAACTTTGGAATGGTTCAAGCCTGGTGATCCTCTAATGGCTGGAGAATTCTCTCGGATACAGTATTAAGCGGATTTTCCATTTACGATAACCATTGTTTGTCGATTGTATTGACATCAACTGGAGACCTGTCGTTCACCAGGCTTTTAAGCACCCTGAAAATCTCCTCATGCTTGCATATCGTATCGAATCGCGGGTGATATCTGCGCGCGTTGTCGGCCAACCGCTCGCGCAAAGCCCCATCCTTGTAAAGAGCCACGATCTTGTCCGCAAGGTCATCCGGGTCTCCGGGCCTATGCAGCAAGCCATCCTCTCCGTCCCTGATCATGTCCGAGATTGCCGCAATTCTGGCGGCAAGAACAACTTTTCCTTCCGTCATATACTCCATGACTTTGGTAGGATAGGCCTGGGCTAAATCTACATCATCATACCAGGGGATCACACAGAGGTGGGCCTGCCTGATCAATTGCATTACTTCTCTGTGTTCGAGGAACCCGCGGAACTCAACCCCTTCAAGGTCTCTGAAACCCTTGATTGTGTGTTCCACGTCCTCCCGAATTCTCCCAATAACCCAGAGGCGTGTATTGTCTATCTGTTTTCTCACATTTAAAAATGCTTTTAAGAGAATATCCAGACCGCATGCGGGGGTATGCAGACTTCTCATGCACAGGATGTTGAAGTAGCCGTCTTCTTCCACCAAATTATCTTTTCTCTGATCAGGAATCCAGATCGTGGTCTGCCACGTCAGGGTTTTACTCTCAGGAACTTGGTAATATCTGAATTGAAAATCAGGCCTGATACCCACAATGAAAAGGTCCGCCTTTTTATACGCAAGCCTCATGAGATAGCGCGTGAGCGTGACTCTTAACTCAGTAAACCTGTGTCTATTGATCACATATTTTTGGTGCCTTATCGGAATATCCCAAACGTCCACCACCCACTTGATATTGGCAACGAGCTTTCCAAGCAATCCAGTGACGCCCAGAATAGATGGTTCTGAAACCAGGATGACATTATCTAGATTCTTTCGATTTTTAAGAAGCCAATGAAACGAGAAAACAATCAGGCCAAGTTTCCCGGGGAATGGAGACCGGACTGTCCTAGCCCCATCGCTGAGGTACCGCTCGAAATCTGCCCTTGAGGTGACCAACATCGTCAGGTCAGAATATCTGCTCAGGAAAATGATCCGCATTATATGCTCAAAATTTTTGCCTTCATCACCTCTTGAGGCTGTCAGGAATACGGTCTTTAACATTTACGCGTCTCTTACGACAAATGGCTTTTTATAGCTGCCTTTGTATTATCCGCGTGCACTTTTGTTATTCCAGTGATGGGTTGCAGTCTCATATACCTCCACCATCGCCTCGGCCTTGCGCTCCCAACTGAATTCTCCAATACGCTTCAGCGCACCCTCACCGAGCCTATTTCGTTCCTCAGGATTAGTCGCAAGATGGTGGATGGCTTGTGCGAAATCCTTTATAACTTGCCGGCATGACGTTACAGGAATCTTTATGCCGCATTCTTCCGTAATAACATCGCCTTGCCCACAATGATTAATGCAGATAACAGGAACACCCTGTGATAATGCTTCAAAAATGACGGCTGGCGTGCTCTCATGCAAACTGGAAAAAAGAAAGAGATCCGCACTAGACACAATATCAATCGCCTTGTTCTTATCTACCCATCCGTGCCAAGAACAGCGCTCACCTATTCTGAGATTACACGCCATTCTCTTCCACTTCGCCGTCATTGCCCCATGCCCCAAGATATCTATGTGCCACTCAATGGTACTCGGTAGCAACGCGAGGGCTTTTAGGACAATTGGCAGAGCTTTTCTCGAAATGTGGAGTCCACTCCAAGCAAGTCTCAGCGGAACCTTGGACTGATTGACATTTCTTGGCTGAAATGCGGGCCGAGTGAACGGTGGCCCGTTATCATTCATCATAATGCTGTCTTTCCCCAAAATTCTTAAGAATTTATCATGACCATCTGTTGTTGACGTCACAAAGCCGTCACATCGGCTAATTGCTTGTCTAACTCTTCCGTGAAACCTTAATTGTAATTCGTTGACCGTGATTTTTGCCGCATGATAGAGAAATTGCTGCATACCAAGAATCGAAGCAAACCGCAGGGGTACATTTGCCGTCCCTCCCACAGGGCCCCATACAAAGGGAAGGTCTAGCCTCCAGAGATACCCTGGTTCCCTATAGCCTGTCATATTCAACTGATGCGCCAGGTCAAACCCGATCTCTTTGTGGAGTTCAGTGGCAAGTGCAAACGCCTTCTGATGCCATTTCCGATAAGTACGGTAGTAGAGAAGCGGGACAATCTCTTCAATACGGGGACCGTCGGGTCTGGGGATGAAATAGATCTGTACTCGCTCACGGAGATCAGGAAATTCAATGAAACGCCTCTCAATAGCTTCGCGATTGCCCTCCCGCTCACCCGCAATCACCCATAGGTCATGATGTTTTGAGAGCGCCTCAATCCACCCCCAACCGAGACCCGGTTCTGACCCTTTTTCGGGATGAGCTGCTGCTGCCACTATAATGACTTTCAGGCGTCTTTTAGTCCGGTCTTTTTCAGGCATTCTAGTCATCAGAGAAGTTATAGCGGTGTTTCGTCAATATAGGTTGTTTAAATTTATATGACGATTAATCCCCCATTCCAGTGACTTTCTCGATAACTGTCATCAGTCTTTCATAATAGAGGTCCGGTGAATACTCCTTCAAAACTTTTTCTCTACCTGCTTCCCCTATCTGGCCACATATGTCAGGGCGCTTCCAGAGATAGCGTATCTTTTGCGAAAGGTCTTCAGCGTTACCCGGCTCCGACACCAGACCGTTTACGCCATCCTGTACAAATTCTGGGAAAACGCCAATGCGTGAAACTATTACGGGTTTTCCATGAAGCATTGCTTCTGCTACGGAGATACCGAATGTTTCAAAACATATGCTCGTGCTAACTAATAGCCGCGCACGTCGGTAGAAATAATGAAGTTCATCACCTTCCAGAAATCCTACCAGTTTTACATTTTGAGGTAACGGGTTTGGCAGGCGAAATGACGGGTTCATCTTTCCTGCAATAAGAAAAGGTATATCAGGGCACGCTATGGCTGCGTCAATAAGCACTCTTATACCCTTTTCTTTACTAATGCGCCCGACATATCCAACATATCCATCCGGAGCATCGGATAATGCATTACTCTCAGGCAGTGATTGCTTGGTGGGCATGAGATTTGGAATAATATGGATTTTACGAGGCTCAAAGCCAGCTTCGACCAGCCGGTCATATAAAAACTGCGATGCGCAAGAATATGCTGATACATTTTTCTTAAACGATCCGCGGGATCTTGAAGTATAACTGCGCAGGGCATAACCCGCGCTTTTAAAAATATTTCTTTCACAGTTCAATAAGAAACACCAATATTCCCGTCCGTTTTTGCATCGTTCGCATACTTTTCCATGATGCAGATGAAGACCATTCGGACACATCAACCGGTAGTTGGCAACCCTCATTAGAACAGGGACATTAGCGTTTTTTAAAACAGGGAGGATAGATGGTGAAATGAAGGGAAACAAATTTTGTATAACAGCTACATCAGGATTAAAGGAACGAACTAACCTGTTCACGTATTTGGCTGAAAAAGGGTTGTAAATCCCTGCGAAGAAGGCACGTACGCTCCCAAGCTTCATTCTCTTTATATCAGCGCTACTTCGCGTGTAGGTTCTAATAATGTGACCATGGTCACGCAAAACATCTGCCATACCATAAAACTCAATTTCTTCCCCGCTAGGTGCTCCATATTCATTATGAATCAGCAGTATCTTCACTACCACATTCCCGATATGTTAGTGTAAATGACGGCAACGCGCGGCAATGACGCACGCTTGCAATGCGGCTTCCGCGGCTTTCAGAGGACTATAGTTCTGACCAATTTCGTAGGATGCCCTGCCCATCTCCGGGAGCTGCGCCCGACCTTCACTGCATTTCTTCAACAACACGGCAAGGTTATCCGCATCGTGAGGATCAAAAACATATCCGTTTACCCCATCGCGGACAAGCTCAGGCCAACAGCCATTATACTTTGAGCATAAGATCGGCTTGCCGCATGCCATCGCCTCCGGAACCACAAGACTCCAATTGTCTTCCAATGTCGGCATGACGAGTACATCGCTGACGCCATAGTAGGGAACAATCTTGCTATATTCAACCTTTCCCGCGAAGGCCACATTTACGAGGCCCTGGTCCTGAACTAGCCTCTCGAGCTCACCACGTTCCGGTCCGTCTCCGACGAGCAGTAGCGAGCCAACAGCGGACGAAATCTCATTATATTTTTTCCAACCGGAAAGCAGTTCTCGCAGACCCTTAATGCGTATGAGCCTGCCAACATAGAGGAAAATGGGGCGGACAAGATTGAGTGTTTTCTCTATAGTCGTTAAGTCTTTTTCAGTTATATGCTTTAAGTCCTGAGAGATGGTATCAGTATCAGCAGCCATGGCACCTGTGATGACACGTTCCCCGGGGAACCGAAGCACTTCTGTGCAGTATTCCTTTGAAAGGCTTCCATTACAGCAGATCGCATCAACATACTTTGTAACCATCTTCCTATAGAAGTTTCTTATCCTGCCGGCATTCCTTTCCGTATGCATAGTACGCTCATATGCCACAACTAAAGGAACACCTTTTCTTATCCTTGCCCATAGTGCCGCTGGCGTCCATTGAAAAAACCCTTCCGCAATGATAACGTCAGGCCTCGCACCAGAAATTGCCCGAAATAGGCCAGGCTGAAAAGGAATGCGGAAGCCGACGTTGGCGAAGTCTTGTTGATTTGTGCCTAATGTTGATACCTTTTCTCCCTCTAAGGCAATAGCTCTCTCTCCAAGGGCCTGCGTTATCCTGTATTTAACATCAGCAGGTGTACGTTTGGCTGAGAAGATTACCGTAAGATTATTCCCTAGCATCTCATCCAATGTTGTATATACGGGGACGCGGTAATGAAGGAAGCTGGGATTTATCCAGACCACTCTCAAATGGTCACATCCTCGTTAAGGGGGTCTTCGTATTTGTCTTTGGGGTGCTGATAAGGTGGGGTTCGTGTGCTTCAGCGCATGGAACTTACATGAGGCGTTTTAGCATCAGGCATGGGGGTCATTTGGTCGATGTATGAATATTTTCCTGATGCTCAGAAATCACAGACCTTATATTAAGAACTTCTTCGCGATAGCCATCGCTCCTTTGCTCAATCAGTAGGTTGAGTCGACGGAGCATCCGATACCATTTCATCTTCATAGGCGAAGGCGGCGGAGTCCCAAAGTGTCTCTTGTAGACTCTTCCATGCTCTTCGAGATATTTAGCTGAGCCATTTTCCTCAGTCCGATGCACCACGACCGATTTTGCAGTTTCGTGCGCCCTGAAATAACCTATGAACAGTGGAATATGTCGCATACGTGTAACCTTGCTCAGCTTACACCAGAGGTCAAAATCCATGGCAAAATGCAAAGACTCATCTAGCCCGCCGACCTTCTCAAAAACCTCTTTTCTAAAAAACACTGTTTCCTGCGGCAACGTAAAATTCTTCTTGAACATACCCTGCTTGTATGACGGACACTGATTAATCCCGGTGACATTTCCTTTCGCATCGATATAGAGTCTATCTCCATACACAACACCAATATCCGGATATCTCATTAAGTAATAGGAGGCAATTTTTGTTGCTGAAGGTGCAAGCAGATCATCGGAATTAAGCCACCCAAAAATGTCCCCTGTGGCTTTAAGAAAACCTTTGTTGATAGCACTGGACTGGCCCGCATCACGCTCGCTGACCCAGTATGCTATGTGGTTTTCATATTTCTTTATTATGTCAACGCTGCCGTCTATGGATCCGCCGTCTATGACAATATGTTCTATGCGAGGATAATCCTGACGCATCACCGACTGGATCGTTTCCTCTAGAAACTGGGCCTGGTTGAATGATGGAGTCACTATTTTTATAAGCGGTAGCGTAGTCATGATCAAGTCTTCGATTCTCTTGGTAACGCTATTACTTCACCAATAAATGGCCTATCCGAATGGGCACTTGATAAAGATGACCCATTATGTGCATCAAAGACATCGTAATTATATTTCTCTAAGAGATTAAGAACTTTGCTGGCATCCCACTTTAATTCCTTCAGAAGCCGATCATCGAGTTCCGACAAGATATACGGTTTGTATTTTTCTAACACCATCGTAGCCCCGGAAAGGACAAGACCCTCAGCCCCCTCGACGTCAATTTTAAGGAAAATTGGATCTATATTGTGTTTCGACACTAAATTGTCCAACGTTTCACCCTCAACCGTTACTTGTTTTACTTCTTTAGGTGCATGAGGATGAACAATTGATCCTAACGAGGAATATTCCGGGCACCCTTCAGTAGCATTTAATTTATAGAAACCGGGCTCGGATGTTGCGACGCCATTGAACAAGATAATATTATCAAGCTGGTTTCTTCTTATATTTGACTCAAGAAGTTTCAGAATAAAAGGATTGGGTTCAATAGCCAGAACTTTTCCTTGCTGCCCCACCAATTTAGATGAAAGGTTAGCATAGAGCCCTATATTCGCACCGACATCGATAACATGATCTCCATGTTTTAATATGCTCTCAATAAAGGGAATTAAGGCATTTTCATATGAATGTTCTAAAATCATGAGCGCGAGATTGCTCTTGGAAATCATCTCGAACGTGCCATGAAAATCAGGTACGTCCTTTACTATAGTTAATGCCGATAGCCGTTCAATTGCTTCGACGAAGTT
>Ga0209039_10001646_pt1 | contig 20352 bp, 20 predicted proteins | sample BogFormECP12_OM1_FD_188238 | JGI IMG/M metagenome (GOLD analysis project Ga0209039, IMG submission 188238) | Bog forest soil microbial communities from Calvert Island, British Columbia, Canada - ECP12_OM1 (SPAdes) (version 2) | ecosystem: Environmental > Aquatic > Freshwater > Wetlands > Bog ...
CCATAGGTGAGGGAGGGGCGCACGATGGTGATGGGAAAACCCTCTTCGCGCCAGGCCTTCATCAAGCGCTCTTCACAGGCGATTTTGTCGCGCGAATACTGCCAGAAGGGATTGGCGAGCGGGGTCGATTCGGTAATGAGATAGTGGCCGACCGGCTTCTGATAGGCGCTGGCCGAGCTGATGAAGATGAATTGATCAGTGCGGCCGCGAAAGAGGCGGATGTCGCGGTCAATGTCGGCTGTAGTGAAGGCAATCCAGTCGACGACCACATCGAAGGTTTGATTGCCGAGGGCCCGGGCCACGCCTGCCTCGTCGCTGATATCCGCCGTGATAGTGCGGACATTCGCCGGAGGATCGGCTGCCCTTTGTCCGCGCCTGAGCAGGGTCAAATCAAATCCCCGCCCCGCGGCCAGTTCCGTGACAGCGGTGCTGATGTTTCCTGTGCCTCCGATGAAAAGAACTTTCATGCTGCTTCTCCTTCGATATACCGCACAGGCTCGATTCGCCGCGCAGGATCAGAGTGCGCGCCGGGCGCGGACGGCGGCGGCGAGTTCTTTGAGCAGCCCATAGGTTTCGGCCCAGTCGATGCAGCCGTCGGTGATGCTTTGGCCGTAGACCAGGGGCTGGCCGGGAATGAGTTTTTGCGCGCCGGCGACGAGATTGCTTTCGATCATGACGCCCATAATGCGCGTGTCGCCGCGCTTGCCGCCAGAGCCGGCGATCTGGGCGGCGACATCGTGGCAGACGATGGGTTGACGCCGGTAATCCTTGCCGCAGTTGGCGTGGGAAAAGTCGATCATGATGCGCGGGGGAAGGCAGGCTTGCTCCATCTGCGCCGCGGTCTCGGCAACGCTCTCGGCCGTGTAGTTGACCGTGCCGCGGCCGCCGCGCAGGATGATGTGGGTGTCCGGGTTTCCCTTAGTGATGAGGATCGCCGATTGGCCGGTTTTGGTGAGGCCGAGGAAGGCGTGGGAGTGGGCGGCGGAGAGGATGGCGTCGATGGCGATCTGCACGTTGCCGGAGGTGCCGTTCTTGAATCCCACGGGGCAGGAGACGCCGCTGACCAGCTGGCGGTGGACCTGGCTTTCGGTGGTGCGCGCGCCGATGGCTCCCCAACTGACGAGGCCGGCGATGTACTGGGGCGAGATCACGTCGAGGAATTCGGTTCCGGTGGGGACGCCCATCTCGGCCAGGTCGAGGAGCAGATGGCGGGCCAGGCGCAGGCCGTCGTTGATCTTGAAGGATTGGTCGAGATGGGGGTCGTTGATGAGGCCCTTCCAGCCGATGGTGGTGCGGGGCTTCTCGAAGTAGACGCGCATGACGATGCGCAGGTCGGCGGAAAACTCCTGGATGGCGGCCTGGAGCAGGGCGGCGTATTCGCGGGCGGCCTTGGGGTCGTGAATGGAGCAGGGGCCGACGAGGGTGAGCAGGCGCGAGTCGCGGCCGTTGAGGATGGCGGAGATTTCATTGCGGGCGTTGAAGATGGTGTCTGAAGCGGCTTCGGTGACGGGCCGCTCTTCTTCGAGAAAGACCGGGGGCAGGACGACTTTGGTCCATTGGATGCGAAGATCTTCGGTGGTATGGAACATGGGGGCTTCCTTGTTATGAATCTATCAGTTGAGGGAGGGGAGAACCGCAGCGATGGTGGGGCACCGGAGTTGGCGTGGAATTATGCACAAAGCCGAAGGGATGGGAGGAAGACCATGGCAAGCGAAACTCCGCAAAATCGCGTCTAGAATAATGTTGGGCTGCGGGTTAGGGTGTAGCCTGAATACTGCGGACGAGGAGCGGCGATGAAGATTGGACGATGGGCAGGATTATTGGCTGCGGCAACACTGATGGCAGGCTGCGGAGATTTCTGGCAGCCGCCGGGCAATGGCGGTAACGGCTCCTGCACAACGAATTGCACCACCGCGACCAGCGGGAACTTCTATATCCTGAACAGTGGGACGACGCCGCAGATCGTGGGCGAGTCTATTGTCACCGGCACCCTAACGAAGCTCACAGGCAGTCCCTGGACAGTGCCCAGCGCGCCTTACGCCATAGCCATAGCTCCCAATGGAAAGTTTCTGTGCGTCAGCACCACCGCCGGTGTATACGCCTACCCCATCAATAGCGGCGCGTTGGGGACCGCAGTGCAGGTATCAACGGATCAGGCCTACGCCATCCAGATCGACACGACCGATTCGTGGCTGGTGGAGGCCATTCCCGCTACCGGAGGAGTGACGTTTGGCGCGGTTCCCATCAATCCCAACACAGGCGCAAACACGGGCAGCGAGGTGACCGTATCGTTTTCCGTGGCCAACGCCGCCGTGCAGCCGAACAGGATGGTCATTTCCTCGGATAACAGCAATGTTTTTCTTGCGCTGGGAACGGGAGGCACAATCGTGGTTCCATTCAGCCCGAGTTCGCCCTTCCCAACCGGAACAACAGCCAAGACGATTGCGGTGGTGAATTCCGGCGGCTCGGCGCTTTCGGTGGCCGTAGATCCGAGCGTCCGGCTGTTTTATATCGGCGAAACCCTGGCCAACTCTGCGGGCAACTCCGGCGGGCTGCGCGCCTTTACTTATGCTTCTTTGAGCACTTCTTCGCTGGTGCAGGCTACCGGCTCTCCCATCGCCAGCGGCGGGCTGGCTCCTAATTACATCCTGCCCATTGCATCCGGCACTTATGTATATGTCGCCAACGGAGCCGGGACCAGCACGGCAGGCAACGTCGCCGGCTTTGCCGTTACGGGGAGCGCTTCCCCTTATGCGATCTCCGCAGGCAGCACCACAGCGGCCGGGGTACAGCCGCTTGGACTGGCCGAGGACTCGACCGGCGTCTTCGTCTTTGCCGTGGGCTCGCTGGGCAGTCCCTATTTCGACGCCTATACCTTTGACGCAACTACTACCGGCCAGTTGGACTCGCAGATCACATCAACCACAGCGGCCAGTTCCATAGCTATCGTCGCTGTTCATTAGACGGAGAGCGGGTTGCGCTTGAGGTGGAGCCATGAATCGCGGACCGGGATGCGGATGTGGTATTCAAGTAGATAGCCGATTCATCTGAGCAGAGGGGACCGCGAATATGCTGTTGCAGGAGTTGCGTGAAGAAGTGCTGGAGGCGAACCTGGAGCTGGTTCGCCGCGGCCTGGTGTTATACACCTTTGGCAATGTGAGCGGAATCGACCGCGGGCTGGGGCTGGTGACCATCAAACCCAGCGGCGTCGACTACAAGGAGCTGACGGCGGAGACGATGGTGGTCACCGATCTGGAAGGCAAGATCGTGGATGGAACGTTGCATCCATCTTCGGACCTGGCTACACATCTTGAGTTGTACAAGCACTTCGCGACCATCGGCGGAGTTGTGCATACGCATTCGGAATATGCTACAGCTTGGGCGCAGGCGGAGATGGATATTCCCTGCCTGGGGACCACACATGCGGATTATTTTCATGGGCCGGTGCCTGTTACCAGGCGATTGAGCGAGACGGCGATTACGGGCGAATACGAGCGGGAGACCGGGGCAGCGATTTGCCGGCGGTTTACAGAGATTGATCCCAATTCGATTCCGGCGGCGCTGGTGGCCGGGCACGGACCATTCTGCTGGGGGGCGAGCGCGACGGAGGCGGCGCACAACGCCGTGCTTCTGGAATACGTGGCGCGCATGGCCTGCCACACGCTGTCGATCAATGCCGAAGCCCGGCCGCTGCTGCAGATGTTGCTCGACAAGCATTTTCTGCGCAAGCACGGCAGCCATGCCTATTATGGACAGGCGAAGGCGCAATGATTCCGGCCGGACCGGGAGGGATTTTGGTTCTGCTGTGGAATAGGTACTGCGATTCGGGCAAATGATTTTTGAATGACAACAGCCGTGCGATGATTCGGCGGCGGGGATGGAAGAGAACGATGAGCATTGTTGCGGGAGTTGATTTCGGCACGTTGAATGTGCGCGTATCGCTGGTTGACAGCGAGCGCGGGTTGATTGGTTCGGCTATCAGCGAGTATCCTCTGCACCGCAAGCGCGAGGATCCGGAGTATGCGACGCAGTCGCACAGTGACCACATGCAGGCGCTGGCCGCCGCCACGCGTCAGGCGCTGAAGGAGGCGGGGATCAGCGGCGAGCAGGTGGAGGCTATTGCGCTGGACACCACGGGCTCCAGCGTGATTCCCGTGGCCGCCGATATGACCCCTCTGGACGATTACTACCTGTGGTGCGATCACCGCGCAAAAAAAGAAGCCGCTGAAATTACGGAGGCGGCGCACCGCGAGAAGCTGGAAGCGATTCAGTGGTGCGGCGGAGTCTATTCGTCGGAGTGGGGGTGGGCGAAACTGCTCCATTGGCTGCGCCACAATCCGGAGAAGCGCAAGAATTTTGCCAGCGCCTTCGAACATTGCGACATGGTTGCCGCTACGCTGTGCGGAATTACGAGCCCGGCGCGGGTGAAGCGCAGCGTCTGCGCCATCGGCCACAAGTGGCTGTGGAACGCAGCCCTGGGCGGACTGCCTCCGGAGAAATTTCTGGTTAAAGTGGACCCGTTGCTGGCCGGTGTGCGAGCGAAGCTGGAGGGAGAGTGCGCGACTTCGGACAAGATTGCCGGAAAGCTGGCGCCGCAGTGGGCGGAAAAACTTGGGCTACGCGCGGGCATTCCTATTCCTGTGGGAGCCTTCGACGCGCATTGGGACGCCATCGGGGCGGGCGCGCGGGAGGGCGACGTGGTGAACGTGGTGGGCACCTCCACGTGCATCATCGCGTATGTGAAGGCGGCGCAACTGATTCCCGGAGTCTGCGGCGTGGTTCAGGGAAGCGTGCACCCGGAGTACACCGGAGTCGAGGCCGGGCTATCGGCCACGGGAGACATCTTCAGCGCCATTGCGCGCCGCGCCAACACCACCGTCGCCGAATTGAGCAAAGGGCTGGAGGTTTATCGCGCGGGGCAGACCGGGCTGCTGCGCATGACCTGGGATAACGGCGACCGCACCGTGCTGGTGAATCCGAACCTGGGGGGAATCACGCTGGGATGGAATCTGCAACACACCGCCCAAGACGAGCTTTTCGCGGCCATCGAGGGAACCGCGTTTCACACTCGCGTAATCCTCGACCGGATGAGCGAATACGGCGCGCCCACGCTGAGGGTTATCAACGGCGGCGGTATTCCGCAGAGCAATCCGGTGCTTAACCAGGTTTACGCGAATGTTCTGGGAAGGCCGGTGCTGGTGCCGGCGAGCAAGGTGACCGGACTCGGTTCGGCGGTCTTCGCATTTCTGGCCGCGGGCGCCTTCAAGACCATCGGCGAGGCACAGGACAAAATCTGCCCGCCGCACAAGATCTACGAGCCGGAGAAATCGGCCCAGAAAGTGTATGAGAGCTTGTACAAGTACTATCGCCAGCTCTATTTTGCCTTCGGCGAGCCGGGAAAAGGCGAGTTTGGCGCGGTGCTGCCGGCTTTGATCCAGACGGCGAGGGCGGCGATAAAGTCTGGCTCCTGAGTAAAAGTGCTATTCTCTATTGGATAGCCACTGGCAGTGTTCACACAATCCTCCATCTCACTTGTCTGTTGCGCGCGGCGCATGAAGGCTCCCGCGGTTGCTGTGCTCCTTGCGTGTTTTTTGGCGGTTTTTGGGGGGTGCAGCCACTTCCGCCACGAACGGCACGACACGGTATATGTTTCTGCGCGGCAGATGTACCTGCATGACCGGGTGGCCGCCGTCTCTAACCACGTGGCCGAGGTGAGCAACGGCCAGCGGTTGGAAGTGCTGGAGCAGAATCGCCGCTTTCTCCGGGTGAGGACCGAAAAGAACGAGGTCGGCTGGATTGAAGAGCGGGCGGTGATCGACGCCAAGACATTCCAGGCCTTTGACCAGCTAGGGGTTCAACACCGGCAGGACCCGGTGATTGCCAGCGGCGTTTTGCGCGACGACATCTACCTGCATCTCATGCCCGGCCGTGATGCGGAGCGGTTTTATCTGTTGAGCGCGAACTCCAGGGTTCAGCTTCTGGAGCGCGCCTCGGTCGCCAGGGCTGTGCCCGGCTCCGGGCAGGTTCCCAATCCAATGGCGCCGACGCCTGGCCCGCCGGCAAAGACTCCCAACCCACGGACGAAATCAAAATCAGCGGCAAAATCGGCTGCCCCTGAAGGCGCGGCGCACCTTCCCGGCCAGCCTGATGCCGGGCCAATTGTAGAGGACTGGTGGCTGGTGCGCGACGATCAGGGCCACACCGGGTGGATGCTCGCAAGCCGCATGGATGTGGATGTACCTGATGAGATTGCCGCCTATGCCGAGGGACAGCGCTACGTGGGCGCCTACGTGCTCGGCAAGGTGGTGGATAACGGAGCCGCAACGCCGGACCACCAGGTTCCGCAGTACGTGACCGTTCTCGAGCCGCCCAAAGCCGGGTTGCCTTTCGACTTTGACCAGGTGCGTGTATTTACCTGGAATACCCGGCACCATCGCTACGAGACGGCCTTCAGGCTGCATCCCATTCAAGGCTATCTGCCGGTGCGGGTCACGCCTGCCTCGAACGGCGGCGCGCCTACCTTCAGTTTCCAGATCGCCAACGGCCCCAACATGACCACGGATCCTGCCATCGGCATCCCGCGCCCGGCCTCGATGCGGACCATTACATATGAGATGAACGACACGCGCGCCGTGCGCGTCGGCTCCGACCAGGCGTCGATCCCCTTCAGCCATCAGCCCGAATCCAAGCCCAAATCCGCCAAGGCCAAGACGGGGAAGAAGAGGCGGTAGTTGTGTCCCTTAGTTTGGGGGATAAATTATCCTTCTTTACGGGTGACAAATCAGGGGATATAATGGGGATGGAGTTGTTGGTATGTCCTCAAGAGCAGAGCCGATTCAGAGAGCCGCAAAGGTGAAGAGGCCGCGCAGAACCATGCGCGGGCGGAATCGAACCAAGCTGTCAACAACGGTAGCGGCGGAGAATTTTACCTTTCTTGAAACCATGGTCAGTTCGGGCCGAACCGATTCGATTGCGGAGGCCGTGGACCTGGCCATTGCGCGGCTTCGCCAGATGGTAAACCGCTCCCGATTGGAGCGCGCGACCGCCGAATACTTTGACGGCCTGCCCCCCAAGGCGCAGGCGGAAGAGCGGACGTTGGCGCGCAATCTCCACCTGAGCGCCAGAAGCGTGGATTTCGATCATGAGCCCTGATGCGCAACCCAGGCGCGGAGAGATCTGGCGCGCCGACCTGGGAGACGGCAAGAAGCACGCCGTGGTCGTGGTATCTCTCGACCAGAGGAATCTCAGCGACCGAAGTTCCTCCGTTCTGGTGGTTCCCTTCGGCAGTTATGGCGCCGAAGGCCCAACGGTGCTGCGCCTGCTACCCGGCGAAACCGGCTTGCCGGAGCCGTCTTTCCTGAAGGCGCATTTCAATCAAGTCTTGCCCAAAGACAAACTGCTGGATCGCATGCCGCGCTCGCTCTCTGCCACGCAACTGCGGGAGGTGGTCCTGATGATCCGCCGGGCCATAGACCCGGATGCTCCCTATGAACCACCCCGTCGCTGAAGAGGAAGCGTCGATGCGGGACATATGGCTAGAGGGAGGGTGGGAATATTCCTTGCACGCAGATGGAGTATTGCAGTCCCTGAGGCGCAAATTTGCGCAGATCCGGCAGAGCGAAATTCGTGGTTCCGTTTCCCCCAAAATTGGTGCCTAATATGGAAAATACGGCCACATATTGGTTGATGGGGAGAAGACGCCCATCCGCGGGCAGGGCTCCCGCGCCGTAACCATTCACCGACAGGATGATGTCGCCGATCATGCAGGTCCCTATGTATTTCATGCGTGTGGCCCCGGTCGATGAAACGCCACCGTTGGTGCTGAGCGCGGCGGAAAGAGCGGCCAGATTGGCGGGAACGGTCGTGGCTCCGGGCGCTCCGGCGGGTCCAGCTGGCCCTGTTGCGCCTTTGGGACCGGCAGGCCCGGCTGGGCCAGCGGGGCCCTCTTCATTCCAGGAGACAGCCTGCTCGTTGGGGTGGCAGTCGGAGACCGCGGGGACGATGCGAACGGCGCCGGTTGTTTTCATGTAGCAGGCATGGATCACAGTCGCTGCCGAGGCGGAGATGGACGCCGTTCCGATCAGCAACGAAGACACCACTACTACGAGACATTTGAGAGAAGACATGAATACCTCCGGAGAAGTTGGGGAGAGCGGGGAAAGCCCGCTGTCGTTAGAGTAAGGTTTACAGGAGAATCGCGTAGATGCGCAAGGGAAGAAAAATTCTCTGGACAGAATTATGCCCATGTAGGCATAATTGATATGTGAAGCTTGCATTCAGGCCGCTGCGTTGGATTAGTTCGTCAAAGAAAGACTTGTTGGCGATGCCGGATGAAGTGCAGCAGGCCTTTGGATTTGCCTTGTACCACGCGCAGATTGGCTTGCTTCACCCGGATGCAAAGCCGCTCATGGGCTTTGGGTCGGCGGGGATTCTGGAGATCGTGGAAGATTGGCGCGGCGATGCATATCGCGCCGTGTATACCGTGCGATTTGCGGATGCGATTTACGTGCTGCACTGCTTCCAGAAGAAATCAAAGCATGGGGCAGAGACGCCCAAGCCGGAGATGGATTTGATTCGCACACGATTAAAGGAAGCCGAGATGCTGGCCAAAGGAGTAAGACGATGAGCAAGGTTCAAGATGGGGTGAACGTTTACGCAGAGCTTGGTTTCAAGGACGCCGACGAGATGCTGGTGAAGGCGCAGTTGGTGGTGCAGATTGCCCAGATTCTGCGTGAACGGGGATGGAGCCAGCAGCAGGCGGCAAAGGTGCTGGGGATGACACAGCCCAAGCTCTCCAAGATGCTGCGCGGGCAGTTTCGCGGCGTCAGCGAGATGAAGATGATGGATTGCCTGGTACGGCTGGGACGCGGCGTCAAGATTGTGGTGGGACCGGAGAGCAAAACCGCAGAGGAGCGCGTGGAGGTGGTGGCGGCGTAGGTCAGCGCCCGCTTCCGGTTGAACCCATTGGGTTTCCTGGTTTCCCAGGTATTGATTCATAGAGTTTTGTAACGCGCCGTGTTTTAATGTGATTCATGTTCGTTCCTTCTCGTGGCCGTGGAATTCTAGTTGCGATCGTCATATTTATGTCTCTTTCTCTTACGGAGTTGATTACAAATCGCCATTTTCATGATAATCATTACTACTCCCAGCATTGGTGGCCAAAGCTAACTGCTTTTTGGATTGCGGCTGCCATCGTGCAGTGGATGCTGCCCGGAAGACAGGATGAGGTGATCGTATGCGCACCTCAAACAGAGGACAAATCTTCCATACTCAGTGATAAGGATTCTCTCTTATACATTCCCGTCAAATACTGGCCCGGTATACTTTTCGCGATCGGCATTGGTTCTTATTTCATTTGAAATAGAAAACGCTCAGCGTTTTGCCTCATACCCGACGACGTAGTTCTCGGACTTAAAAACGAGACCTGAGGCCCCCAGCGGGCTGCTGGATTGTACCGGGCGTATGGGTTCATTCCGCTGCCGGAGTCGATGCGGATGGTTTTGCCCATGCGGACGATTGCGGGGTTGATGGCGGAGTGAGAGATAGCGGTATGTGCTATCATACTTTTGGTGCTCTGGAACCAGAAAGGCCGGGTTTCCTTTGCCATGAACAAGGCGCGTCAGGCTACGTTGAAGGCCGTCTTTGTCCGTCCAACCAAAGCGGACATCCGCTGGTCCGCGATTGAATCGCTGATTCGCGCATTGGGAGGCGAGGTGACGGAGCGCGCGGGGAGCCGGGTGGCGGCAAGATTGAACGGGGTAACCGCCGTGTTTCACCGTCCGCACCCACGGCCCGAAACCAAAAAAGGCGCGGTCGAAGCAGTTCGCCAGTTTCTTATGAATGCGGGGGTGAAACCATGATGGAATACAAGGGTTATGCCGCCGGACCGATTGATTTTGATCCGGAGGATAAGACATTTTCAGGCACGGTGGTGGGGCTTAGGGATGTGATTCATTTTGAGGGAAGAACGGCCACGGAGCTGGAGCGCGCCTTCCGCGAGAGCATCGACAGCTATCTGGAGCTTTGCGCCGAGCGGGGCCAGCAGCCCGACCGCCCCTTCAACGGAAAGATTCTGGTGCGCACCGAGCCGGAGTTGCACCGCAAAGCGGCGCTGCACGCGGCGGTCGAGGGCGTGAGTTTGAGCCGTTGGATTTCTCGGCAGATTGAAAGCGCGCGGTGAGCACCTGCGGTGGGGCCAACTGCTCGCTATTCGCTCGCATAGGGTTCGTGGTTTCAAGGTTCCATACTATGGGCCTGATATCATTTGTGGACAGATCCGGGCAACAACACAAAAAATACATACATAAAAATCAGGGAAGTGAGGCCTGTTAGGCATATTGAAATAATCAAAGCCTTTGCGTATGCTCCTTGCGGATAAAGATTCCTGTAATCTCGATATAATTGCGTGATCGTGTATTTGTAATAGGGAATTCGAGAACTGTCGTCTTTCTTGCGTTGGACCTTACGGTCCATTATCGATGTAATGATCCACGTTGCATACGACGAGGCAATACTTATCCCTAGCAACAAAATTGCAATCCAGCCGTATGACATTTCTCTCATTCCTCTGGTCAGGCGAGTGCACCAGACCTCATTGTCGATACCTGGGAAGGCACGATCTTGCGGTTCTCACCCGCGCCTACGTAGCTCCAGCTCCACCACCCGCATCATCTCCGCTTCGGGGGCGGGTTTGCCGGTCCAGATTTCGAATTGTCTTGCGCCTTGCTGGACGAACATTTCCAGGCCGCTGATGACCGGGATGCCGCGTTCTTTGGCCAGCTTGAGGAGCGGCGTTTCGAGCGGGTTGTAGACCATGTCGAAGACCAGGCTGGCGTTCAATTCCTTATCCGTGATGGGCATCGTCTGCTTGAAGCCAGTCATGCCGCAGGGGGTGGCGTTGATGAGCACATCGAAGCTGCTCTTGGCGAACTGATCGCGCTTAAGCACCTTGGCTTTGGCCTGTTTGGCGAGCTTCACGGCGTCTTCGTGGATGATGTTGACGACGAAGACTTCAGCGCCCTGGTCCACCAGGCCAAAGACGGCGGCCCGGGCCGCGCCACCCGCGCCGATGACAACGACGCGCGCGCCTTGCAGCTTCAGACGCCTTTCCAGCGGGCGTATCACGCCGGCCACATCGGTGTTGAAGCCGTAGAGCTTGCCGTCGGCGCCGGTGCGCAGGGTGTTGCAGGCGCCGATGCGCGCGGTGAGCGGGTCGGAGTTGGCCAGATGCGGCAGGACCTCCTGCTTCAACGGCATGGTGATGGCCGAGCCGGCCAGGGGCAGCTCGCGCGCCAGAGTGAGCAGGTCGGCGACCTTGTGGGTAATGAGCGGGAGCAGAATCGCGTTTACGTTTTCGCGGCGGAAGGCGGCGTTGTGCATCAGCGGCGAAAGCGAGTGGGCGATGGGGTCGCCAGCCACGCCGAAGATGCGCGTGGCCTGGTCAAGCTGCTCGACGCGGTAGAGATCGCGCAGGGTGCGGACGGTCAACTGGCCGGGCGCGGTTGCCTGAGTGGAGATGTTTTCCGGGCTTTCAGAGAATGAGGCGAAGGTGAAGGGCGCGCCGGCTCGGAGGCCCAGCACGCGGCTCACCAGCCCCTCCTCTCCCATGGCAATGCCGATCACCTCGGCGGTGCGGGAGTGTTCCTGGATGAGTTTGAGGACGGCCAGGTTGTCGGGGAGCGACTTGGCCGTGGAAACCACTTTGACGAAATCCGGCTGGAAGACCGAGATGCGCAGAGCCGCCTGGTCAAGATTCCTGGTGCGCGCGAAGTCGTGAAAGCTGATCAGCAGCGCCGTGCCAGCTGCCCGCAACCCGTCGCGCAACTGGTCCAACTGCCTGGGAGCGGCCTCCTCGGCCGACTCAACCTCCAGATCGACAATCTGGCAGCCAGCTACGGCGGCCTCCAGAAGGACCTCGAGTTCAGCTTTCAGGGAACCGGTAAACAGGCCGCCAAAATGCTTGCGCCGGCAGGTTGCCAAAACCGTTGTATCGCGATGATTAGCAAGGAAATCCTTCACTTTGGGCAAAGCGGAGGCCGGTTTAGACAGCGAATCCAGGCGGAACTCGAGAAAACGGGAATCCACAAGGGCAGCCTCGGCTCGCTCGATCAGCTCCGCCGGCGAGGCGGCCTGAATGGCAACGCACAGCTTGCCCATGTTGGTCAGGCGCATCCGCGGAGTAGGGGGCGCGGGCACTGGAGGTGGCGGACTGGAGCTAAAAAAGGGCATAGGTATCAATTGACGCATCTTATAGCGGTTTTGGCCAGGATGCAACAACAAAGTGATGCAGCAAGCCGGGATTTTCTGCTGATTCCAGCAGAGCGTTATAAGGGCGGCGAGGCGCAAGGTGTATTCTTTTTCGCAGGATGGGATTGGTTTGCCTTGAACGGGCGTCAGGGAATTGAGTTTTGAAAGGAAGACCAGGATGTTTGAAAGTATAAGCATCAGCGGTGCGGCCAGAATCTTTCAGTGCCCCAAGTGCCAGGAGACCATCGACACCTCGGTAAAGTTCTGCCGCTTCTGCGGCACTCCCGTCGATGCCGGCGCGGCAGAGGAAGCCGCGGCGGTCATGGCCAAAGTGAACCAGGCGTGCAGCGACGCGAGCTATCTGAGGATTATGGCCGTCTCGATACTGGTCTTTGCCACTCTAAGCCTTGCTCCTATCGTAGGTCATCTTGGCTATTGGGGATTACTTTTTCTTCTTTTTGCAGTCCCGGTGATGTTGGTTCGCTGGTGGATAAAATTCGGAAAGATTCAATCAATTGATCCAGACTTTCGCCGTGCAAGACAAACTATCGTTGTGATTAGCATTCCGGGCGTAATTCTTCCTTTTATAGGGTTGTTCTTGTTGTACGGTATGCTTGCAGCCTTAGGGCATTGACGAGTTCCATGCAGCGCAGCGCTTATCTTTCAGGGATATTTTTTGTACATCGCAAACGAACAGCGCTATGACAGTATGCAGTACCGCCGAGCGGGCCGCGGCGGCCTGCTGCTGCCGGCCATCGATACGATTCTTGCTCAGGCTGCCTGATTCAGCACTTGAGCGCCGCGATAATCTGCCCGGTGGAACGCACGCGGCCCATGCGGGGAAAGATGCGTTCCACGCTGTTCGAGTGGCTTTCGGCGGTTGAGCCGGTCATGGCATCCTCGGCGAAGATCAGCTCGTAGCCACGCTCATAGGCGTCGCGCGCCGTGCTCTCCACGCCGAATTCGGTGGCGATGCCGCACATTACGATGGTCGTCAACCCGCGGCGGCGCAGTTGCAGATCGAGATCGGTGCCGTAGAATGCGCCCCACTGACGCTTGAGGACGACAATTTCGGCGGGCTGGCGGTCGAGCTCGGGAATCAGCTCGCTCCAATCGGGCGGGAGGGGGCCGGTCATGCGCATCGGCTGATCGGAGTTGGGTTTCAGGCGGTCAGCTCCATTTGGAGCGCCGCCTACGTGCACCAGGATGGGTTGTGCTCCGGCGGCGCGGGCCGCGGTGAGCAGGCGCGCGCAGTTGGCGATGACGGCAGGCTTTGTGTGCGGCGCGCCTCCGGGCATTTGCGCAATGCCCTTTTGCAGATCGATGACTACGATGGCGGTGCGCCGCGCATCGAGTTTAAGATCAGATATTTCGTTGCTCATTGCTGGATTTCCTCCTCCGCCAGTTGCAGGCCCTCCGCCGGCAGTATGCCCATCTCGCGGTAGATGGGCCGAATCTGGCGCCGCAGCTCCGGCAGTCTAGTGGCAAACCAGGCTGCGCCCAAAAGAACCACGGAGCCGTTGACGGTCACCGTCCATGGAGCGCCCACGGCATGGGCCAGTATTCCGGATAGCAGGCTGCCGAATCTTGCCATGCCCATGTGCGCCAACATCCGGGCCACCCAGCCGCTCAGCGGTGTCAGGCCCACGTGCGCCATGGTCCCGGCCAGAAGGCTGCCGAAGGGCGCCATGCCCATGAAGGCCATCGTATAGTAACTCATCACGCGGCCGCGCTTGTCGTCGCTGACGATGGTCTGAATTACGGTGTTGCTGGCGGCCATGCCCTGCATCATGCCCATGCCAGCAATAAAGACCATCAGCATGGAAAGCCAGAAGACGCGCGAGAGTCCAAAGCCGATCAGCCCTGCGCCGAAGACCGCCGCCGCGATGGGGATCATCTTGACCAGCCCGCGCACGTTTCTGCGCGCCGCGAGAGATAGCGCCGAGACAAGCGCGCCCAGGCCCATCGCGCCGGTCAGGAATCCGAGCGTATGCGGCCCGCCGTGAAGCACAACCTTGGCGAAGATGGGCATCAGCACTACGAAGGGCATGCCCATCAGGCTGACCAATGCAAAGAGCAGCAGGATGGTGCGGATGGGCAGGAACCGGGAGACATAAGTCCAGCCGGCCTTCAAATCGGCGAAGGTGGACGAGGCCTTGCGCTGGACGATTGGCGCATGAAGGCGCATCATGAGCAGCGACGCGATGACAGCGATGTAGCTGATGCCGTCGACGAGAAAGCACCAGCCCTCGCTGGAGACTGCAATCAACATTCCGGCCAGCGACGGGCCAATCAACCGCGCCACGTTCACCATGGAGGAGTTGATGGCGATAGCGTTCTGCAGGTCGCGCTTGTCCTCGACCATCATGACCATGAAAGACTGGCGGCCGGGCATGTCGAAGGCATTGATGCAGCCCTGCATGACGCTGAGCGTGAGGAGCAGGGGAATGGTGATGTGGCCGGAAAGCGTCAGCGCGGCCAGGGCAAGGGACTGGACCATGGAGAGGGTCTGGGTCCAGACCAACACCTGGCGGCGGTCGAGCCGGTCCACCCACACGCCGGCAAAGGGCGCAACCAAAAATGTGGGAATCTGGCCGGCAAAGCTAACCGTGCCCAGCAGCAGGGCCGAGCCGGTGAGCCGGTAGACCAGCCAGCCGGTGGCCACGCGCGTCATCCACGTGCCGATGAGCGAGATGGTTTGGCCGCCGAAGAAGAGCCGGAAATTGCGATGGCGCAGGGAGCGCCATGCGTGGGAGATGCCGGTGGCCTCGACCGTTTCCACGCGCGTTGCTTGCTCTTCTCCGCTCAAGATTGCATCCTTATTGGCAGTCTATCGCGGCGGGGGAGTAGGGATTTTCGTTACAGATTGAAGTTAGCGTGTGTAGAGCCTGAAGTTCACCTCGATAGTGACTTTAACTGGGACAGGTTTACCGTCTTTCATGGCAGGCTTGAAGCGGAATTTCTTGACTGCTTCGATGGCCTTCTGGTCCAAACCCATGCCGATAGGGTGCACTACATGCAGATCTCGCGGCATTCCCTGTGCATCGACAATAATGGAGACGAGGACTACTCCCCAGTATTTTGCCCTTCGCGCCTCATCAGTGAACTCCGGTACAACACTGTGCACAATGACTGGAGCGCTGACTTTGCCTCCAACTTTTTCAAGAGCGCCAATGCTCGCTATATCATCAATCTCCGGCGATTTCTGGAGAGGAATCGCATTCTGCTCTGGCAGCGACCACAGACGCACCTGATCTGTCTGCTGGCCAGAAGAATCCTTTTTCTCAGCCATGCAGGCGTACAAAGTCACCACCACGGTCTCCGCAACTGGGACGGGCAGGCCTTTGTAGGTTCCCGGCTTGAACCAATCCGCGGCGACTATCTTAAGCGCCATCTCATCCAATTTCAATTCCTTCGGATACAGAAGATTCAGATCACGCGGTACTCCTTCCGCATCGACATAGAGTGAAATCGGGATCATGCTCTTCACCTTTTTCTTGCATTTTTCATTAGGAATTGGAGTCTGGGTGACAGGAAGCAGCTCCGGAGCCGTCACACCCGGACCCATCGTATAAACCATCACCTTGGCCGGCAGTGTATCTGGCATGGGTGGCGGTGCGGAAGGACTGGTCTGCTGTCCGGCTGAAAAGCCAATGCCCAACCCAACAATAAGCGCGACAAACCATATAGATCGCATGGACCCTCCGCGAACTACCCACGGAGAATTTATCACACGAGCCTCATTATCGTGTCTATCCGCCTGTTCTGGCGGGCATGCGCTTTTCCATCGCGGGCGGAGTGAAAGGCGCTTTCGCTGCCTCGGACAATCTTCTGGTCATTACCTGGAAGTGATAACCCATGACCGCCAGAGTCATGGCCGCACCAAAGCAGTGGCGATAGCGCGTGGCCACGGTGAGCAGGAACTTCCAGTAACTCCAGCGCTGCCGGCCGAAGACTCCCTGGCGGACAATCGAGTTGACAAGGGCGCGCATATTGCTCGGCGTAATCCATGGCTGCCGGGGTTTTCGCTCACCGGATTCCTGTTTGCCTGGCTTTGGCAGGGCGCGGCTCAGGTAGAGCTTGACGCGATCATAGTAAGCCTCGCAGGAGTAGATTCGCTTGAGCACCGAGCGATAGCCTTCCACCAGCCTGTTGGCGTCCATGCGGGGAAGAAAGTTCAGCTTGTCGTCGGTATTGTCGCCATGACCCGCGTCCAGAATCCGGCCTTCCCTCCACAGCCGCCTGAATAACTGGGTTCCGGGCATGGCCTGCAGCAGGCCGACCATAGCGATGGGAATGCCGCTCTTCTGAATAAACTCCACCATGCGGTCGAAGATGTCGTCGCGATCGGTGTCAAATCCCAGGATGAATCCGCCCATCACCTGCATGCCGTAACTCTGGATCAAGGCCACGCTGTCGAGCAGGCTGCGCCGCGTGTTCTGCGTCTTGTTGCAGGCGATGAGGGCCGATTCATCGGGGGTCTCAATGCCCAGAAAGACCGAGGTGAATCCGGCCTCCTTCATCAGTTGCATCAACTCCGGGTCGTCGGCCAGGTTGAGCGAGGCTTCTGTAATGAAGTCGAAGCTGGTTTTGTGTTGGGCTCGCCACCGGGCGAGCGCCGCGCAGATTTCCTTGGCGCGCGCCTTGTTGCCAATGAAGTTGTCGTCCACGATAAAGACCGATTCGCGCCATCCGGCGGCGCGCAACTGGTCCAACTCGGCCAGCACCTGCGCCACGGCTTTGACGCGAGGCCGCCGGCCGTAGATTTCGATGATGTCGCAGAACTCACAATTGAAGGGGCAACCGCGCGAAGTTTGCACGTCCATAGTGGAGTAGCGGTTCATCTTGATGAGGCTCAGGTCGGGCAGGGGACTCGTCTCCATCGCCGGCCTTTCGCCCGCCTGATAGACGGGCAGGGCCGTTCCCTGCTCCAGCTCTTGCGCCAAATCGGCAATCAGGCTCTCGGCTTCGCCGATGACCACGTGGTCCGCCTTCAACTCTGCCGCGGAAATGCTGCTGGCGATGGGCCCGCCCACCACCGTCCGCAGTCCGCGCGCGCGGCACCGCTCGACGATAGCCGCAAGCGATTCATGCTGGATGTGCATGGCGCTTATCAGAGCCACATCCGCCCAGGCCAGGTCGCGGTCGCGCAACCGCTCGACGTTGGCGTCCACCAGCCGCTTTTTCCATGCTTTAGGCAACAGAGCGGCTACCGTCATCAACCCCAGCGGAGGCTGCGCCGCCCGCTTGCCCAGAAACTTGAGCGCGTGTTTGAAGCTCCAATAGGTATCGGGAAATTCCGGGTAGATCAACAAGGCGTTCATCGGCCGCCTCCGGAGGGATGCATGGCGTTGTCGAACACGAATTGCTGCGCCGGTTCCGGCAACTGGTTTTCAGCGCGGGAAAAAACCGGCGTGTGGCATTCGCAACGGCACATCGCTTCCCAAATAGCTTGTTCTACGGGGCACTGGAATACTGTGCAAAATGAACCATTTTGCGCAAAGCAGAGCACTTTCGGGATTCAGATTCCCTAAGCTGTTTAAAGGACGGCTTGAGCTATACTCCCTTTGGCGCCCACTGTTGGGCGATACAGGAAACTGCTGCGCGGGCACCCGAAATCAATTCGTCCGCAGCGCCGCAATCGCTCATTTCCCTCGCCTGGGTGTGATAACGCTCACACACAAAGGTTGTATACAGCAATAAATCAGTGGATTGAGAACAACTATGAGTTCGGCAAACCAACCCATTCCGGCTGAGGCCATCGAGAACCGGTTGGCGGCTATCGTTCTGGCCGCTGGCTACTCCTTGCGCATGGCGGAGTTCAAGCCGCTGCTTCCGCTCGCCGGAAGCACCGCGTTGGAACGTTGCATCGGCCTGTTCCTCGATGCTGGCGTCGCCGAGGTGATTGCCGTTCTAGGCCACCGCGCGGAGGAGTTGCAACCTATAGCCGAACGCGCCGGCGCGCAATGGGTTTGCAATTCGCACTATGAGCAAGGAATGTTCACTTCAGTTGTCGCAGGATGCCGAGCGCTGGCAGGCGGAGTAGATGCGGCGTTTGTGTTGCCGGCGGACATTCCGCTGGTGCGGCCCCACACGATTCGTCAATTGGCTGCGGCATTTGTCCCGCGGCGGGACGGCATTTTGTACCCGGTCTTCGAGGGACGTCGCGGACATCCTCCTCTAATTGCGCGCAAGATTCTGATGGAGGCGGCTAAGGGGGGCGCGATGGGGCCGCTCTGCGACCTGCTTGCTCGGCATGAGAGCGAGGCCATTGACCAGCCTGTAGCGGATCAGGGCATCCACATGGACATGGACACTCCCGCCGAGTATGACGCTCTTTGCGCTTTGGCCGCGTGCCGCGATATCCCCACCCGCGCCGAATGCGAGGCAATTCTCGCTTGCCAATCCGTAGAGTCGTATCAGGTTCGTCACGCGCGTAAGGTGACTGATGTGGCTGAGCGCATCGCTCTGGCGCTGGCGCGCAGCGGCTTGTCGCTGAACCTGGAACTAGTACGAGCCGGGGCACTGTTGCACGATCTGGCCAAGGGCCGACCGGACCATGCGGCAGTTGGCGCAAACCTCCTACGCAGCATGGATTTTCAGCGGGTCGCAGCGGTTGTGGGTGCGCACACCGAATTGGACTTCTCCGGCGGCCACCTCGATGAAAGCGCGATTGTTTATCTCGCGGACAAGCTGGTTCGCGGCGATAGCCTGGTTACACTTGAACAGCGATTCCAACCTGCGCTCGCCCGCTTCAGCGATGATTCGCATACGCTTCAAGCCGTTCATAGCCGTATGGCTACGGCTAATGCTGTTGCTCTGGCTATCGAAACGCAGATAGGAGCGCCTCTTGCCAGCGTGATAAGCGGGGAAGGGAAGCAATAACGACGAACGGCGAAGACGGAGCCATGCAGCTGGCCCGCAGCCTGCGGTAAGCTATAAGTCCATGGCGACTGTGCCCAGTCAGGATAATTCGCTGGAATATCGCATGCCGCATCGCCTGCAAAGCGGTAGAACCATCGCTCTGTTGGCCTTGTTGTTGGTTGTGGTTGCGCTTGGATCGTCGGCCATCGGCAGTTACCCGATCTCGCTGCATGACTGGTGGAGTGAGCTGACCGCGCCCTCGGCAGGCAGCACGCCGGAGATTGTGCTGTTGCAAATTCGCCTGCCACGGCTGCTGGCCTGCATCCTGGTTGGCAGCGGACTCGCCCTGGCCGGCGCGTCTTACCAGGGCTTATTCAACAATCCCATGGTCTCGCCCGATATTCTGGGAGCCTCTGCCGGCGCGGGGCTGGGCGCGGCGGTTGGCATTCTGCTCGGTTTCAACTTTGTAGCCATTCAAGCGCTCTCCTTTACCGGCGGGCTCGTAGCCGTACTGCTGGCGTGGGCGCTGGCCTCGGGACTTTGCCGCCGCGGAGATCCTGTGCTCATGCTGGTCCTGGTCGGCATCCTCATCGGATCGATGTTCACCGCTCTCATCTCCCTCACCAAGTACATTGCCGATCCCTATAACAAACTGCCGGCCATCACCTTCTGGCTGTTGGGCAGTTTCGCTTCCATCACTCCGCGGGATGTGTGGATGGCGGGCATTCCTATTGCAGCGGGCGGCATTCCCCTGCTATTGCTTCGCTGGCGGCTCAACGTGCTGTGCATGGGAGAGCAGGAAGCGCGCACCCTGGGAATGAACACGCGCGCCATGCGTTTCACTGTGATCGTCTGCGCCACGCTCATTACCGCCGCTTCGGTTTCAATCTGCGGCATGGTGGGCTGGATCGGCCTGGTGGTGCCGCATCTGGCGCGCATGGTAGTTGGCCCGAATCACAAAATCTTATTGCCCACGGCGGCGATCATGGGCGGCTGCTTCCTGTTGCTGGTGGATGACGTGGCGCGCACCGCGGGCGCGTTGGAGATTCCCGTCGGCATTCTCACCGCGTTGATCGGAGCTCCGTTCTTTCTCTTCCTGCTCATGCGGGAGCGCAGGCACAAATCATGAATCTGACCCTGGAGCACGTGACTGGCGGCTACGGTACCAAAACCGTGGTGGACGATGTCAGCTTCACGCTGCATCCCGGAGAGGTGGTATGCCTGCTGGGCTCGAACGGCTGC
>Ga0209039_10001647_pt1 | contig 20350 bp, 16 predicted proteins | sample BogFormECP12_OM1_FD_188238 | JGI IMG/M metagenome (GOLD analysis project Ga0209039, IMG submission 188238) | Bog forest soil microbial communities from Calvert Island, British Columbia, Canada - ECP12_OM1 (SPAdes) (version 2) | ecosystem: Environmental > Aquatic > Freshwater > Wetlands > Bog ...
CGCCACTTCACGCCGACCGAATCGAGTTCGTTATCCTACGGACTAGCCGTTCACCACCCGCTGCTCCCCACCCCGCCTCACGACGACGCAGTTGCAGGCAGCTACAAGTTACGTTGACTTGAAGAGGACTTTCACCTCTCCGACCAAAAGCGCTTTCAGGCGCACTAGAGGCGGCATTACGCCGCCATGTGGGGAGGTGAACTCGCCGTTGCAAGACGGAACTTCCTGGAAGTCCGTGGTGTCTACCTGCCTAGAGGTCCGAAATGCGCAAGCGAATCATCGACATCACACCGTTTGGAAGCGTGTTCCTGGTTCTCATGATCATCATGGTCGGGTCTGGCGCCAGCCTGCCGCGCGGGCTTATGGTCAGCTTGCCGGCCACTGAAGCGTGCGACCTGAGATCCGCAGACTGTTCCATTGTGGCCTCAGTCTTGATCAACGGCGGCGCAATGGTTAATCAGGATAGCGTTGAGCGCAACCTGCTTAAGACGCGACTTCACAGGATTTTTGCAACGAGGAAAGAACGCGTTTTTGTGAGAGCCGACGCGAACCTGACCTGCCAAGAGGTCGCCAGAGTGCTTGACATCGTGCTTGGTGGAGATAATCCAGCCCACCAATCACAGCGGCAGCCGCGCCATTATCTAGGTGATTCATTACGCCTATCATTAACTTTCTCCTTGACATATCCAGACACATCGTGTAGCGTACATGTGTTGTGCCAACAGATGAAGATCACGAGCGTAGAGGCTGATTTTGAGTTCGGAGCCCGAAATTTCGACGGTTGGGACACCAGAACCCCGGGCGGATGCGCCGTCCCTGGGAGGCCGGCCGAATGATACGGAACAGGGTACAGGGGACACAAACGGCGCAATCGGCCCGACACGCCCAACAGGGCGGGGTGCCCGACGTGGCCAGCCGGAAGATCAGGAGAAATCTTCGATCGAAGCACGAATGTCCATTAGAATCAGAATGTTGATCCATAGTATAGCGATTGCTGAATTGGGACCGGCACCGGGAATCGGCTTGCGGAGGTTCTGTCAATGGTTCAATGGCCCTCAATGACTCGACCCTTGAAGGTTTGCCTTGCGAGCTATAAACAGCTTGAGCGGGGGCCTGATTCCGTAAACTTGGGAGAAATTTTTTTGATTGACCGCCAGGCCGAGGTGGCCGCGCGAGTCGATGTAGAGGAGCGGCTTGCCGAGGGCTACGTCGCTGAAGGTCTTGACGAAAGGCAGCACCATCTCGCGGTTGCCCAACCGGGCGCGGACCTGGTCCCCGCGCGCATAGCCCAGCTTGAGAAACTCGTCGGCCTCGATGTTGGAGATCAGATTTCCGAAGGGCGTGTCGAGCGCGATGATGTCACCCGCGATGCCCTTCTCGTCGAGCCGCGCCGCCTGAATATTCAGCCGGACCAGTTCCTGCACTTCCGGACCCACCCGGGTCCAATCGTCGCCGCGCGCCAGATGCGCGCCGACCGGGGAGAAGATGTCGCGGCCGTGAAACGTGGAAGAAATCGCCTTGCCGATCATCCACGCCGGATTGGTGATCGCGCGCGCTCCTTCGATCCCGTCGCGGTCCTCCACCAGCGTCATCAGGCCGTTATCCGGCAGCACGAAGAATTGCCCGCGCTTCGATTTCACCACCACCGCCTTGCGACTGCTGCCCACCGTCGGATCAATCACCACCACAAACACCGTGCCCTCGGGATAGTACGGCGTCGCTCCGTAAAGGAAGCGCGCACCGTCCAGGATCGAATAAGGCGTCACAGCATGAGTCAGGTCCACGATCCGCACGTCGGGATCGATGCCCCACATCACGCCCTTGCAAATCGGTACCGCATCGTTATCGATGCCGAAGTCGGTCATGAACACGATGGTAGGTGGGCCGGCCTGCGGCGGCGCGGAAGCTTGCGAGGCTTGGAGGATCGCTCGGTTCGGCGTCACCGCGACGCGGGCCAGGAGCAATAAGAATGCTATCAGGGTCCTGACTCTTGCCCGCGCAAAGTTCGACATTCTTTTCGCCGTCCTCAAGTGGAAGGAGTCAGGAGTCAGAATGAAGAAGTCGGCCTTCTGCCAACTGCTTTCTGCCTACTGCCTTCTGCCTACCGCTTTCCGCCTGATGGTAGCACAAGAAAATCTAGCAGCGCGGTGACAAGATCGACGTCGGGCGAAATGGCTATGGGTACGCCTGCGGTGCTGAGATCAAATGTAGGGTAAAATGGGTCGGTCGGGCCGCAGCCGAGATGCTCCGAGAGGCATCCAAGCTACCAGCGGGCCGAAATAAGGGTCAAAATCAAGTTTGAGCGACAAAGGGAAACGCTATGATGAGCGCAGGGGCGAACGCGGGATCAGGGAACCTAGGCTCGGTGCGAATCAACCGCGAGAGCTATAAGCTGCCCGATGCCCTGGCAGCCGCCGTCAGGGAATCGCTGGACGACTGGCAGAAGAACGACAAAGTGGGGAGGCTGTGGCGGGGCGACGCTTCACTTTGGACCGGCAGTGACGAAAGTCAGTGGCTCGGCTGGCTGGGTATCACCCGCGATCAACTGGCGCGCATCGAGCCCCTGCAGAGCATTGGGGAAGAAGTGAAGTCCGCCGGGTTTGCGCACGCCGTCTTGCTGGGGATGGGCGGATCCAGCCTTTGCCCTGAAGTGATGGCCCTGACCTTCGGCAGCAGTGCGGGCTTTCCGCAGTTTCACGTTCTCGACTCCACCGACCCGGCCCAAATTCGGACCATCGAGGGTCGAATCGATCTCGCCAACACGCTCTTCATTGTGTCCAGCAGGTCCGGCAGTACGCTGGAGCCGAACATCTACAAGCAATACTTTTTCGAGAGCGTGAAGCAGGTGGTGGGCGAGAAGGAAGCGGGCCGTCGCTTCATCGCCATCACTGACCCCGGTTCGAAGATGCAGCGAGTGGCCGAGTCCGACGGGTTCCGCCACATTTTCTTTGGCCTGCCCAGCATCGGCGGGCGCTACTCCGCGCTTTCTGATTTTGGCATGGTGCCGGCGGCCATCATGGGCGTCGACGTGCCGCGATTCCTGAGCCTGACGAAGGAAATGGTCCAGGCCTGCGGGCCCGCCGTTTCCGCGGCTGACAATCCGGGCGTGGTGCTGGGTACGATCCTGGGCGTGTTGGCAACTCAAGGGTCCAACCCCTGCGACAAGGTCACCATTGTCACTTCCCCCGGGATCTTCGATCTGGGAGCGTGGCTCGAACAGTTGCTGGCGGAGTCCACGGGCAAGGTCGGCAAGGGGTTGATCCCGGTGGATCGCGAGCAGTTGGGGCCGCCAGCGGTCTACGGCGACGATCGCGTCTTCGTTTACCTGCGCCTCGAATCGGCGCCCGACCGAGGCCAGGACGCGGCCATCGACGCCCTGGAATACGACGGCCAGCCCGTGGTCCGCATCGCGGTGGAGCAGGTCTACAACCTGGGTCAGGAGTTCTTCCGCTGGGAGATTGCCACCGCTGTGGCCGGCTCGATTATCGGTATCAATGCCTTCAACCAGCCGGACGTCGAAGCGAGCAAGATCGCGACCCGAAAATTGACCGCGGAATACGAACAGACCGGAAAGCTGCCACCCGAAACGCCGATTCTGGAAGCCAGCGGCATGAAGTTCTTCGCTGACGAAAGGAATGCGGCGGAGTTGAAACGAAGGGCGGCGGGTGATTCTTCGCTGGTGGGCTATTTGAACGCGCACTTCAGCCAACTGAAGGCTGGCGATTACTTTGCCTTGTTGGGCTACATCGAAATGAACGCGGCGCACGAGGGATTGCTTGCGTCCATTCGGCATGCCGTGCGCGACGCCAAACAAGTGGCGACTTGCCTTGGCTTCGGGCCGCGCTTCCTGCACTCAACCGGCCAGGCTTACAAGGGCGGGCCGAACAGCGGCGTCTTCCTTCAGATTACGTGCGACGAGGCCCTTGACTTGCCGGTCCCGGAACAAAAGTATACCTTCGGTGTGGTGAAGGCTGCGCAGGCGCGCGGCGATTTCGACGTCCTGGCCGAACGCGGCCGGCGAGCGCTCCGGATACACCTGGGGGCGGACGTGGAAGCAGGGTTGAAGCAGCTTGCCGCCGCGGTCGACCAAGCGCTTGGGAATTGACGATTCTTCGCCGGGGTCGCAGCAAGCTCGGGGCGGGGTTCGGTGGGCGCACTGACGTTGTAGAGAATTGTGTGCTACAACGTGTTCTCGATTTGGACCAACTCAAAGGAGTTTTCTATGCAACTCGGAATGATCGGGCTCGGCAGAATGGGCGCCAACATGGTGCGCCGTTTGTCGCGCGGCGGCCACCAGTGCGTCGTGTTCGACATGAACCCGGGTAACGTGAAGGCGTTGGTGGCCGAGGGCGCCACCGGAGCGGATTCGCTGGCCGATCTCGCGAGCAAGCTCACCGCGCCGCGCGCCGCCTGGCTGATGGTTCCGGCCGCGGTGGTCGATAGCACCTTGGAAGCTCTCGTCGCTCACTTGCAGGCCGGAGACATCGTCATCGACGGAGGCAACTCGTACTACATCGACGACATTCGGCGCAGCAAGGAGTTGCGCGGGCGCGGCCTCCACTACGTCGATGTGGGCACCAGCGGCGGCGTCTGGGGACTCGAACGCGGCTACTGCCAGATGATCGGCGGCGAGAAGGAAGTGGTGGAGCATCTCGGCCCGATCTTTAAAACGCTCGCGCCTGGCCGCGGGAATGCGCCGCGAACGCCGGGGAGAGAGCGGGCCGGCGGCACGGCGGAGGAAGGCTACCTCCACTGTGGGCCGTCGGGCGCCGGCCATTTTGTGAAGATGGTCCACAACGGAATCGAATACGGCCTGATGGCGGCTTATGCGGAGGGACTGAACGTCCTCAAGCACGCCGACGCGGGGAAATCGGACCGCCCAGCGGATGCGGAAACGACGCCGTTGCGAAACCCGGAGCACTATCAGTACGATTTCAATCTGGCCGACATCGCCGAAGTTTGGCGTCGCGGCAGCGTGGTTGCCTCCTGGCTGCTGGACCTCACCGCCCTCGCCCTGTTTGAGGAACCCGACCTGAAGAGATTCTCCGGCCACGTTTCCGACTCCGGTGAGGGACGCTGGACCATCCTCGCCGCGATCGAGTCAACCGCGCCGGCTCCAGTTCTTACTTCCGCCCTCTATCAGCGTTTCGCGTCGCGGGGCGAGGGCGAGTTCGCGGCCAAGCTGCTCTCGGCGATGCGATTTCAGTTCGGCGGGCACGTCGAGCGGCCGGCCACTGGTAAACCATAGTGATTGCGAAGCTCGAAGATCGAAACTCGAAATTCGAAACTCGCCCCTGCTTTGGGGATTTTGCCTTCGCGATTTTCGATTTTCGAATTTCGATTTTCGAGTTTCGATTTCCAGGAGGAGAGCTATGAAGCAAATGACGTTGGTTGTCAGAGCGATTCTTTTTGCGGCGGGCCTGCTCTTGGCCCAAGAGGGCCAGAAGGCGAAGGCTGACCTGGTGAACGCTCAGGGTGCGAAGGTGGGCAGCGCCGAGCTTACCCAGACTCCCGATGGCGTGAAAATTGACGTGACGGTTTCCGGGCTGACGCCGGGCCTGCACGGTTTCCACATTCACGCCGTGGGCAAATGTGACGGGCCGGACTTCAAGTCGGCAGGTGGGCATTTCAACCCCTACGGGAAGAAGCATGGGCTGAAGAATCCCGATGGGGCGCACGCGGGCGACATGGAGAACTTGGAAGTGGTCGCCGATGGCACGGGCAAAGCCGAAGTGGTGGATAAACAGGTGACCCTGGGCGAAGGCTCGAACTCGCTCTTTCACGACGGTGGGACAGCCATTGTCATCCACGCCAGTCCCGATGACGAGATGACCGACCCGGCAGGCAATGCCGGAGCCCGCGTTGCTTGTGGGCCGATTGTCAAAGAGTGAGGCGGAGCGGTGGGTAACCGCCGCAACGAGACCTCAACGCAGAGACGCTGCGGCAACAGAGAAGAGGAAAATCAGAAACCAGAACTCAGAAGTCGACGCAATTGGTTTCCATCCCTGGTTTCTGATTTTGCTTTTAGAGCCGCTCCGATTTTTTCTTCAGCGTCTCTGCGCCTGTGCGTTGAAATCTCTCCGGCCCTGACGAGGTGCGAGCCGCATGGCAAAGAAACCACCAAGCGTGTTGGTGCTCGACGTAGGTGGCACCCACGTGAAGATGCTGGCCACCGGGCGCAAAAAGCCGATCGAGATTCCGGCCGGTCCGGAGATGACGGCCAAGGAAATGGTCGCGGCGGTGCGCAAGGCGACGGCGGACTGGAAGTACTCCGCCGTCTCGATTGGCTATCCGGGCCCGGTGGTCGACGGGAAGCCGATGAGCGAGCCTCACCACCTCGGGCCCGGCTGGGTCGGCTTCGATTTTCAGAAAGCGTTTCGCCGCCCGGTGAAGGTGATCAACGACGCAGCCATGCAGGCCCTGGGCAGTTACAAGGGAGGGCGCATGCTCTTTCTCGGCCTGGGCACAGGCCTAGGCTCGGCGATGATGGTGAACGGGACCCTCGAACCCATGGAGTTGGGCCACCTGCCCTACGGAAAAGCCACCTTTGAGGACTACGTGGGCCTGCGCGGGTTGGAGCGGTTAGGCAAGAAGAAGTGGCGGCGCCACGTGGCCGACGTGGTGGAGCAGCTTAAGGCCGGCTTGCAGGCCGACTACGTGGTGATTGGCGGTGGCAACGCCAAGAAGCTCAAGGAACTTCCTCCAGGCGCTCGCCTGGGCGAGAACTCCAACGCTTTCCGGGGCGGGTTTCGTCTCTGGCAGGAGCGGCCCGATTTCTCACGCTAGGCGACGTTTAGTTGTGCCGAAGCTGAAGAACCTCCGTCCTCATTAAGGGTTGATCAAAATGGCAAATAAAGGCAAAATGGGTGCCATGGACAAAACAACGCCGACCAAGCGACGCTCCAAGGCCAAGCCGGAGAATCAGCAGGGGACGGTCGCCGCGCGTGCTTACGAGCGAACAAAGGGAAAGGGCCGCTGGCCGATAAACGGATTCTCGGAGAGAGGAGCCATTGAACGGCTGGCCGCGGAGCAAGCCGTCAAATTGGAGCGCCAGTTCGAAAGGATTTTCGGCACCACCGCTCCTGTTTGGAAGAGCGACGAGGAGTTTCAGCAATGTGTGCAGCAGGAATATGACCGGCGGCTCGCTGAACGGGCTGCTCGTAAAGAAACTTTTGTCGTACGTCCACGTCGTCTCGTCCCTTGATGAAGAGCCACGCCGCTGGCCCACCTCGATCGGCTCCATCCGGCAGATCACGCCTTGGCTGGCCCCTCATTTATCTTGACTCCGGGCGGGGCCGGCCGTACACTCGAATCGGATACTGCATTGCAAGAATGCACTGCCCGTGGGGAGGGTGTAGGAGCGCCAGAAGCTTCTGGAGCGGGCCATCGACCAGTTGGAATGCGCAGGTAAAGGGACCCGGCAAGCGCATCGAAGCCGGACGGAACGAAGCGCGCACATCTCGGTAGCGAGATCCTATGACCAGCACCACTCCTGTTCATGCTTCCGATCTCGTCGGGTTCAGCCGGCTGGCTCTTGACGCCACCGCGGGACTGGCTGACTTGGTAGAGGCCATGCACTCCACCATCGCTCGGGCTCCTGGCATCCTCGACAGGCCCGCGCCAGGACCCGCGAACGGCACTGCGGGTCTGGTTTACGAGACCGTGCGCGCGGTGACCAGGTTGGTGGGTGGCGGCGTTGATGCCATCTTCGGGCCAGTCATCCACGTGCCAGGCGGCAGGCATTTGTCGCCCGAACGGGAAGCCGTGCTGGCGGCGCTGAACGGCGTGATGGGCGACTACCTGGCTGCCACTGACAACCCGCTCGCCATTTCTATGCGCCTGCGCCGAAACGGCCGGCCCTTAACCCTCGAACGAAAGGCTCTGGCTGCCGCGACTCCCAAGTTAACCAGCAAGCTCCTCGTGCTGGTGCATGGCCTGTGCATGAACGATCTACAATGGACGCGGGACGGGCACAACCATGGAAAGGCGCTGGCCCGTGAGCTGGGATTCGCACCCGTCCATCTGCACTACAACACCGGTTTGCACGTCTCTGCCAACGGGCGTGCATTTGCCGATTTGATGGAGGCTCTTGTCAAGCAATGGCCCGTACCATTGCGGGAGTTGGCGATCGTTGCCCATAGCGTGGGAGGGCTGGTGTCCCGAAGTGCCTATTACTACGGCACGGCAGCAGGTCACCTTTGGTCGCGACATCTGCGCAAGCTCGTCTTCCTCGGCACCCCGCACCATGGTTCGGTGGTGGAGCGTGGCGGCAACTGGGTGAACGTCATGTTGGGCCTAAGCCCATACAGTGAGCCTCTCGCGCGGCCGGGCAAGATCCGCAGCGCCGGCATCACCGACCTGCGGTACGGCAATTTGCTCGACGAAGACTGGGAAGGAATCGATCGCTTCGAGCATTCGGGAGACCTACGGCACCCAGTACCCCTACCGAAAGGAGTACGATGTTACACCATTGCCGCGACCACTGGGAAGAAGGTGGGCAACCGTTTTGGCGAGCTTCTCGGGGACGGACTGGTGCCCCTCAACAGCGCCTTGGGTCGCCATAAGGATCCCAGATTCACCTTGTCGTTTGCCAAATCCCGAGAGTGGGTTGGCTATGGCATGAACCACTGGGACCTGCTCAGTCATCCGGCAGTGTACAAACAGATCAGGCACTGGCTCGCGTCTGAAAGTTAGTTACAGTCCTAGATTTTAGTTCCCGATTATGGTTCGCAGTGGCTAGTGGCGAGTGGTTAGTGGTAGACAGAAAGACAGAGAGGGCTCTTGCTAGCCACTGGCCACTGACCGCTAGACACTGCCGACTCTACCGGCTTGGTGATGGCCCCGTAATACTGAAAGTTCTTCCAGAACTCGGGCCGAACTCTGGCGCAAGCCGCGGCAGACGTAGATGTCGGGATGATGAATCTGCACGGTTACAAAAGGGAGTGTGAGGTCCTCCAATCTCTCCGGACCTGCGAAAACTGTGGATTGCCTCCGCTGCGTCCTCGTTGTCCTGCTCCTTTCTTCCGCGCCGGCTTTCAGCGCGGACACCGGGAACATCGCGGCGCGGCAGGATTACGCCGCGGTAGCGGCCGCGCTCACGCAATTCATCCAGCAGGAGCTGACCCAGAAGCAACTCCCGGCGCTTTCGATCGCGATGGTGGATGGCCACGAGATTGTCTGGGCGCAAGGCTTCGGATACGCCGATCCCAAGAAGAAGACTCCCGCCACGGCCGAGACAGTGTACCGGGTTGGCTCGGTGTCCAAGCTCTTCACCGCCATCGGCGTGATGCAGCTTGTGGAGCGCGGCCAGTTGAACCTCGACGCGCCCATCGAGAAGGTCTTGCCGGACTTCCATCCTCCGAACCCTTTCGGCACGCCGATCACGTTGCGCGACTTGATGTCGCACCGCTCCGGATTGGTGCGTGAGCCTCCCGACGGCAGTTCCTTCGACGCGCGTCCGCCATTGCTCGCCGACGTAGTCCGCAGCCTCAACAGCACCGACCTTGTTTATGCGCCAGGCACGCGAACCAAGTACTCGAATGCCGGAGCCACGGTCGCTGATTTTGCGCTCGAGCAGAAAACCGGCGAACCGTTCGCCGAGTACGTCGAGCGCCACGTGCTCCGGCCCATGGGGCTCCAGATGAGCGGCTTCGAGCCCGCGCCGCAACTCGCCGGTGGCCGCGCTAAAGGGTTCATGTGGACGTACGACGGGCGTGTGTTTCCGGCACCCACGTTTTCGCCGGGCCCGGTGCCGGCTGAGGGCCTGGACAGCACCGTGGCCGACCTCGGCCGTTTCATCACCGTGCTCCTCGACGGGGGGCGCGGTCCGGGTGGGCAGGTGCTGAAACCGGAAACACTGCGCGACATGGAGACACCTCGTCTCGATCAGCACAGCGTCCTGACGCCTTTCGGCATCGGCTTCGCCCTCGGTTCCCTCGACGGTCACCGCGTGGTGGGCCACGACGGCGCCATCTATGGTTTTGCCACGTCGCTCGAAGCTCTCCCGGACGACCGGCTTGGCGCCGTCGCCGTCACCACCATGGACAGCGCCAACGCCGTAACTGATCGCATCGTCCATGAGGCACTGGCGTCGAATGCTGGCCGCCCGCGCGCGCCGACCTTTGCCGGAACTCTTCCCCTCGAAGCCCGTGGAGCCGGATCTGGCTCGCCGCATGGAAGGCCGCTACGTCCATTTGGGCGAGAGCATCATGGATCTCGAGGAGCGCCAGGGCAAGCTCACGATGCTTCCGGCCCGTCGCGGCTATCAAACCGAACTGCGCCGACTTGGCAACCATCTGATCGTCGACGACCGGCTCGCTTACGGAGAGGAATTCCTGCCCCAAGAAGACGCGATCCAAACCGGGCTCTACCAGTTGGAGCGCCGCGACATACCCAAACCCGATCCCGCGCCGGACCAGTGGGCGGGGCTTATCGGCGAATATGGCTGGGATTACGATACGCTTTACATTTTGGAGAAGGATGGAAAGCTCACTGCGCTTATCGAGTGGTTCGAGTACGACCTGCTTACTGAGGAATCGCGGGACGTTTTTCGCTTCCCCGACGACGGGCTTTACGATCACGAGCCGGCCGTGTTTAAGCGCGACGCCAAGGGCTACGCCACTGAAGTGCGCATCGGCGGAGTCGCCTTCAAGCGGCGGCCGATCGCCGGGCCGACCTCAGGAGAAGCAGGTCCGGTGTTCCGCATCCAACCGCTCAAGCCGGTCGATGAGCTGCGCCGCCAAGCTCTTGCTTCCCGTCCGCCGCCGGAGTCGGGCGAATTCCTCAAGCCGGACCTCGTCGAGCTGGTGAAGCTCGATCCCAGCATCAAGCTTGACATTCGTTATGCCTCCACGCGCAACTTCCTGAGCGCGCCGATGTACCAGGAGGCCCGCGCCTTCATGCAGCGGCCCGCGGCGGAAGCGGTGGTCCGAGCCAATCGCAAGCTCAAGGCGCTCGGCTACGGCCTGCTCATTCACGATGCCTACCGGCCGTGGTACGTCACCAAAATGTTCTGGGACGCGACCCCCGACGAGGATCACATCTTCGTCGCCAACCCGCAGGAAGGCTCGCGCCACAATCGCGGCTGCGCCGTTGACCTCACCCTCTTCGACCTTAAGACCGGCCAGCCGGTTCCGATGGTGGGCGGCTACGACGAGATGTCCGAGCGGTCGTACCCGTTTTATCCCGGCGGCACCTCGCTCCAGCGCTGGGATCGTCGGCTGCTGCGCCACACCATGGAGGCAGAAGGCTTCACCGTCTACGACTTTGAGTGGTGGCACTTCGACTACAAGGGCTGGCGAAGGTACCCGATCCTGAACTTGAGGTTTGATGAGATCAGGAGTAGAAAGTAGGGAATAGGGAGTAGGGCAGACAGTTTTTTCCTACTTCCCACTCCCTACTCGCCACTCTCATTCCCCCACTCCCGATCCCCTACTCCCTATTCCCGATTCCCTACTCCGTATTCCTTTTGATTAGACTTGCACGGGAACGCGAGCCTGCCTATACTGTAAAGGCCGACGGGACCTCGCGGCAACGACTGCGGGAACAGAACGGTACCGGGCCTGTAGCTCAGGTGGCTAGAGCGCACCCCTGATAAGGGTGAGGTCGGTAGTTCAACTCTACCCAGGCCCACCAACTTCAAGCGATCGATCCAACCTGCGTCGAATCCATCATGGGCGGATGGTGGCGCCCTGAATGGCGGCGCCACTTTCACAGAGTCACTTGCCATCGTGCCTGATCTCTTGTATCTGCTCGGCATGGCGGTGTTCATGAAAGGCAACGACGCTGAGCCAACCGGCTCCGGTCAGCATTCCGACGGCGTCAAAGGGATGAGGCGCCGAGACGCAAAGCAGGTCGGGGTAGGGCACGGAGCGGACCACGTCGAGAAGCGCTTGGCGCGACTGGCCCAGCAGCTCGATTCCTGCCGCCAGCGCGGGGGCCTGAGTTGGCTCCGCAAACGAGGGCGCCTTCATTTTGGGCTCGCGGATTCCGACCAATCGTGCCACCCGCTCCCACTCGGTGCGGAGTTGCTCTTCGACCGCAGGCTGGTGGCGATCAGCGGAGGCGAGTCTCTTTCTCAGCAGCCTGGCGATTGACTTCTCGACTAGATGCAGGTGGTAAACGATCTCCGCCACCGACCATTCGTCCGTCGTGGCGCCGGCCCTAAGGCCGGAGTCTATCCCTGCCGGGCTGGCTACAGGCGCGCACGCCAGGCTAAGGCCCGGCTCTCCAGTGATGGCATCGATCGCGCGCAGCAAGGCCGCACGAGTTTCTGCCATTTGCGTCAGGCGCGTATCGACGTTGGTTGGAAACTCCGGGAACGCCATGTCGCCAGGTCCCTTCAAGCTCGCTTGATCCCGAACTTCTCCAGCCGATACTGCAAGGTCCGGAAAGTCATACCGAGCAACTGCGCGGCGCGGGTGATGTTGCCATTCGTGCGCTCGAGTGCCTCCATGATCTTAGCTTTTTCGTGTTCTTCCCAGGACCCTTCGGAGATGATGGGCTTAGGGCTGCCCTCGGCCAGCGCCGGGGCTGCCGCCCCGTCCGGGGCAATCGAAATGGAAGCTCCGGCGCCACCGGCGGTTACGACTTCCGCGGCCGGCGCCAGAATCTCCGGCGGCAGGTCGCGCAGTTCGACGTAATCGGTTTCCCCCAGGAGCGCAGCCCGTTCGATCGCCCACTCGAGTTGGCGGATATTGCCCGGCCAGGGGTAAGTCTCGAGTGCTTCCAGCGCTTCGTCGGTAAAGCCGCGCAGCTCGCGGCCTGAGGCTAGCGCCGCCTTGCGCATGAAGTGCTCCGCCAGTTCCTTAATGTCGTCGCGCCGGCCCCGCAGCGGCGGGCAAACGATAGGGATCACCTTCAACCGATAGTAGAGATCCTCGCGGAACTTGCTCTCTTTGAGCAGTTGCTCCAAGTTCTTGTTAGTGGCAGCCACGATGCGAACGTCCACCTTGATCGCCTCCGTACCGCCCACGCGCATCACCTCGCGCTCTTGCAGGACGCGCAGGATCTTGGCCTGCATGCCGAGGGTGGTGTCGCCGATCTCGTCGAGGAAGAGCGTGGAATGGTGGGCGCGCTCGAACAATCCCTTCTTCTGCTGGTGAGCATCGGTGAAGGCGCCTTTCTCGTGGCCGAAAAGCTCGCTTTCGAGCAGGGTCTCGGTGAGGGACGCGCAGTTGACAGCCAGAAACGGCCTTTCGCGCCGCGGGCTGAAGTTGTGGATCTGACGCGCCACCAGTTCCTTGCCCGTGCCGCTCTCGCCCAGGATCAGCACGGTGTGCAACGTCGGCGCCACCTTCAGGATCAGCCGGATCATAGTCCGGATGGCTTGTGAATCACCGATGATGGTCCGCTTGAGGGTGGCCAGACGATCGAAGACTTCCGCTACAACTCCGAGCAACCGGTCACGATCGACAGGCTTTTCGAGATACTGGTAGACGCCCTTTTTGGTGGCCTCGATGGCCGACTGAATGGAGGGATAGCCGGTAATGAGGATAACCGCCACGGTCGGGTCCGCCGCCATGATCTCGCTCAGCAGTTGAACGCCTGTCATGCCGGTGAGGTTCAGGTCGGTGATGACAAGGTCGAAGCGCTTCTGGGCGAGCAAGTGCATCGCCACCTCGCCGCTCGGAGCGGTTTCGGCGCGGTAGCCCTCGTCCTCGAGGATGTCGTGGTAGATATCCCGCTGGCGTTCCTCGTCGTCGACTACCAGAATAGATCCCTTAGACATAGTTTTCTAGAAGAGTCGAAAGTCGAAAGTCAAGGAGACAGAAGACAGGAGACAGAATAAAGAACCCCCTGACTGCCAGCTCTTATGGCTCCCGAATTCTCTCGCCTCCCTGGCGAGCCGAGCTTCCTCTTATTCTGGCTTCTGTCTTCTGACTCCTGACTTTCTACTCTTAACTTTTGACTTTCAACTCCTGCCTTCCCACTTCGACTCCTTGTGGCAGCGGGAGCTCAACCACCATCTGCGTACCGGGGCCGTCACCGCCGTCGACATAGATACGCCCGCCGTGGTCTTCCACGATCTTCTTGGTGATGGCCAAGCCCAGGCCGAAGCCGGTGGTCTTGGTGGAAAAGAAAGGGCTAAACACTTTTTCGCGCTCCTGGGCGGGAATGCCGGGACCCGTGTCCGCGACGCGCAACTCGAGAAAGCCAGAGGTGCTCAGGGTGGCGTCACCGCGCGACCCATTACCGGAGACACTGCGCGCGCTGATGTGAATCTCGCCCCCCAACGGCATGGCCTGAATCGCGTTGGTAAGAATGTTGAGGAAGCAGGTCTTGATCTGCCCCGCGTCCACCTGAAGGGTTGGCCATTCGTCCGGAAGTGCGGTGCTAATGCGGATGCCCTGCGCGTGGGCTTGTTTCTCCACCATTGCCGCCGCTTCCTGAAGCGTGATGCGGAGATCGCAGGGCGCGAGTGCCGGAGGCTCCTGCCGGCCCGCCAGAACGTTGTTCACCAGGCGGTTCAGGCGAGAGATCTCATCCTTGATGTTGGCAATGTTGCGTTGGAGTTCACGCGCCGCCCGGTCGTCGCCACCACCATGCTTGGCGCGGATCTGGTCGACGCTAAGGTTGAGAAAGTTCAGCGAATTGCGGACCTCGTGGGCCACGGTGGCGGCAAAACGGCCCAGCAACGACGTCTTCTCCGCCTCGTTCAGACGCTCCTGCAGTTGCCGGTTTTCGCGCAGCCGCCCCACCATGTGGTTGAAAGTCTCCGCTAACCGCGCCATCTCGTCGGCGCCCGTTACCGGCAGCGACACCTCAAGATTGCCCTGCGCCACCCGGTTAGCGGCGCGCACGAGCGCATCAATGGGCTTCGTGAACAAAAAGCCCAGATACACGACGACGAACATCCCCGCCAACATCGCGGCAAGAATCCACAGCGATCTCAATAGGTAAGTTCGGCGCATGAAATCATCAACCTGATCGTAGACGCCGTGCAGCACCATATAGCCGATCACCTTATTGTTGTCGACGACGGGAAACTGAACCTGGAAGGGGGTGGTGGCCGACTTCGGGTCAACATCAATCTCCGGGAAGCTCGCATTGAACTTGGGCGGTGTCTGCGTCTCTTTGACCTTTGCCTGCCTTTTGATGGGGAGCTTCTTGTTCAACTGATGAGGGTCCGTGCTTGCCTGCACGTCGCCGGTGGGCGAGATGGCGTCGACTCTCAGCCCGGCTTTCTTCAGCTCGTCGGTGTACTGTTGCAGGATCTGCTTGGGGTCGGCGTTGGCCTCAGAGGGTGGGCGCGTCACCTGCTCAATCTTAAGCAGATCCGTGGTAATGCCGGAGACGTACTCCTTAATGCGCTCCGCCTGGCGCACATAAGTCGCAAAGAGGATGGCGCTCGTGAAAGCCATGGTGATAAACATCACCAGCGCCAGCCGGGTGCGAAGCCGAAGTTGGCTCAGCGGATTTTTCAACGTTCTTTTCGGCCCGACCACGGCCGCCTCGCTTTATTAGATGCCCCAATCAGGGAGTAGGGAGTAGGGAATAGGGAGTAGGGAAGAACCCCCCGTCACTCCCTGCTCCGTTCGACTCGCCACTTGCCACTTTTTTCCCGACTCCCTACTCCCGACTTCCTACTCCCTGTCTTCCCCGGGCGGTCAACTGATAGACCTTGGCATCCCTGAAAAGCTCGAAGAGGCCGGGATCGAGCAGGTTCGACTTCACCTCCCTCTCGATGATTTCGAGCGCGCGCTGCGCTGTAACCGCCGGCTTGTACGGACGGTCGGCGGCGGTGAGCGCGTCGTAGACGTCGGAGATGGCCATCATCCGGGCCTGGATCGGAATCGCCTGGCCTTGGATGTGGTCGGGGTAGCCGGAGCCGTCCAGCTTCTCGTGGTGGGCGCGCGCGATCTGAGGGATCTTCTTCAGGTCCTTCGTCCACGGAATCTGGCGGAGGAAGTTGTAGCTGTGGAGGACGTGCGACTCGATCTCGGCGCGCTCCGCATCGTCGAGAGTGCCGCGCGGGATGGAGAGCAGGTGGAACTCTTCTGGGGACAGCAGTGGCTCCGAGAGACCGGAGTCGTTGCCGAGGTTGGTGGCGGCGATTTCGGTGAGCAGGCTAGAAGCCTTGCCGTCCAGAAAGCCCGGCTCGTTGGTGGCTACGATCGTCCGCAAGAAATCGTCGAGCACCTCCAGTTGGCGATCGCGCTCCGCTTCGATCCCCGCAAACTCCTCCTGGCAGCCCTGGCGTCCCTGGCGCAGCACGAATTCGAGTTTCTTCTCCAGGCTGGCGGCTTCCGTCGCCTTGCGCAGATAAAGAAATCGCTTGCGGATCAGCTCGAGCTGGCGCGGATAGAGTTTTCTCGCTTTCACCAGGACGTGATCGGCGACTCGGACCTTGCCCACGTCGTGCAGGAGCGCCGCGTATTCCAGTTCCCGAATCTCCTCGCGTGAGAGGTGGACGCGGGCGTATTCGCCGGTCGCGATACGGTCCACCACTTCGGCCAAACGCACGGTCAGTTTGGCGACGCGCTCCGAGTGCCCGAAGGTGGTGGGATCCCGGGCCTCGATCGCCTTCCCCGCTGCCCCGACAAAGCCGTGAAATTGCCTCTGGATGCCGCTGTAGAGCAGGTTGTTTTCCAGCGCCACTGCCGCCTGGCTGGCGAGCGACTTCGCCAGCTCCTCGCTGCGCGGGGAAAACGGAATGACCTCGGCCTCGACGGCTTCTCGGGAAACCAGCTTTGCCCCCGCATGTTTCTTGGCGTTGATCAGTTGCAGGACGCCGATCACTTCGCCTTGCTGGTTCTTCATCGGCACCACCAACGTCGACCGCGTGCGATACTTGAACCTGCGGTCGAAGTCGCGATTGAAACGGGGTCCCCGTCGTGGGTCAAGGTGATAAGCATCTTCGACATTGAGAGGCTTCCCGGTCGTTGCGGCGTAGCCGGCCAAGCTTTGCGGGTCGAGGGGCAGCACAAAGCGGCGGAAAGGAACCGTCCGGCTGTCGTTCTGCGCATTCTCAAAGACCAGGCAACTCGTCCCGCGCTGGCGTTCTTCCACCAGGTAGAGCGAGCCGGCGTCGGCGGCCGTGAGCTCCCGGCTTTTGGCCAGAATAAGGTCCAGCAGTGCCTTAGTGTCGCGCTCGGTGGAGAGCGCGATGCCGATCTGGTTGAGTGTGGCGAGGTCGGAGGTCGCGCGCCGCAGCTCGTTACGTTCCCGGCGACGCGCCTCCAGGGCCTCCAGGCTGTCGAAGGCGCGCTCGATGGCCTTCTCCAACGCTGCCGCCGGCGCGCGTCGCGGCAATAGGGCGAAGACAGCCCGCGACGAGGCCACTCCATCTGGCGGCTCCTTCCCCTTGAGCAGGTAAATTGCGCTCCAGGCGATCTCCTTCGGAGCTAGCTTCTCGAGGCGAGCCAGATCGATTCCTGATTCAAGCATCACGACGGCCGGCGATTCCCACGCCGGCGGTTTGCGCGCCTTGCGGTCGAGCGCTACCAGGGCGTAACCGCCCCGAGAGTCGGCCCAACGACGGAGCTGCCGGGCGAAAGCAGATGGTCGAAAGTAGTAGAGAGTTTTCATCTGAGACTCCCCCAAGAATTGACGATTGACGATTGACGATTGAAGACTGCAAAAGCGATCAGCTATCAGCTATCAGCGAAGACCGGACTTTCGTGCTGAGAGCCGACGGCTGATAGCTGAAGGCTGTTTTCAATCGTCAATCGTCAATTCTTAAGCCCCTCGGTTACGCCCAACAAGTAGGGCGATAGAGCACTCGGCGTAATCGAGAACCCGACAGAAATCCTTCCCGTAAGCGTATCCCCGGCTGTGCAGGGGATCCCCGAAGGATGCAGGCAATGCCCCGCCGTCCGGCTCCCTGGCAGCGAGCTCGGGCGGCTCGGGTTCATCCCGTTTTCGCCGGAAGAGCCCCAACAGCTTTTCCGTCCATCCCACTTTCCGCCCGTTCGCCGCTGTCGGCCTTCGACAAGGCGGCGGCGGTGAGGACACCGCCGCTACAGGGGCCTTCGGCCGGCTCGCCGCGTCGTTCCTCTGACGAAGGCAGCAGGGAAGGGGATTCTGCCCATCACTGCTCTCGCAGTAGCGTGCGGGGCGAAGCCAGATCGTCACCTCCGGCCGCCACGCGGTCACGGGCAGGGCCGCGGCATGCGTTGCTATCGCCTGTTCCAATTCCTTGAACGACTTGGGCACCGGGCGCGCTCCCGTCATTAAGACCGGCATCTGGCTAAGCACCCAGCCGGCCCTCCACAGCGCTTGCTGTTCCTGATAGACGCTCGACCCCTTTCCCGGCGTGAGGGTCAGGGCCACCCGCGCTACACTACGTCCCGTCCGCCGCCTCTGGTAGCCCACGCTCACGCTCACGAGCGTCCGCCCCTTTCTATCGCGAATTCGCAATCGAGCGAGGGGGAGGGCCGCCGCATGATAACTCGCTGAATCCATGGAAGATCTCTGTTTCCTTCCGATTCTCTCTTTCTTCTCCGCCCAGCACCAAATGGCCCGTGCCAACTCATCTGCCTTGCGCTTTTGCTCCTGGGTCACGGGAGGCAGGAATTTCAGCACGTGGGACCGAATGAAGTCGAACCGCTTTACGCCCATCTTCCTGCCCGCTTGGGCGAGGTTCTCGCGGAAGTTGGGCGAGTAGCGGCCGTGCTTGAGAGCATTCAGGCGGCTGCGGGATTTGCCCTCGGCGGTGCGTGGACCGGTCCCCTTACGGGCGTTGGCCCGGCAGGCGGCGAGCAAAGCGGGGGTCTTGGTCTTCGGTTGGCAGAGCGGCATGGTTTTCGTTCCTCGGTCCTTTCTCCAGACGAAAAGTCGGCAGTCAGCAGTCGGCAGTAAGAAGTCGGGCCGGCCGTCTGCACCTACCGCCGACTGCCGACTCTTTCTTAGGGCCGCTGATCCTCTGTCGATTTTTCACACACACCTTTTTCAGATACTTAGTCAACAATAACCCGTCCTCAAGTATCTCATATCTATCTGAACTGTCAAGAAAAATCATAAAGGATTCTGAAAGGGAAGGGGCTAGGAACTGGGGAATTGCCGATTGCAGATTTACCGCGCGACGATTGGAAGAGAAAAAATAAATCCGCATATCACGCAGATGGCGCAGATCAGCAAGATGTCCGTCGTCCGTTGCAAGGAAGCAGTGCTCTTAGTTACCTTGGCCACTGACCGCGGACTACTCACAACGGACTTTATTACTAATCTGTGTCATCTGCGAAATCTGTGGATTGCCTTCTTGTCTTTCAATCGTCAATCGTCAATCTGCAATCGGCAATTCTTCGCCAGACGTTGTAAAGGACCAGGCGGCAATTCACCGGCAGTGGCTGGCGCAGCCTGCTTACTTCGAACGGCGACAGCAGCCACCACCGTCCCGCTTCCATCGTCACCGTATTTGTGAAGCGCAGCGCTAAGGTTGCGAGTTAGTTGGCGATGGCCGGCGCCGGCTGTTTTCCCGGCCGGACCACGGCGGCAACAATCGTGCCAAAGACTGAACCTACGACGGCCGTCCATCCGATCCACATGGTCATCTGCGGTAGGAAGGCCTCGTAGAGATACTGTTTGGCAAAGCCCGAGTTGGCGAACATTGGCGCGATACGGCTGTAATGAGTTTCCCAACCGGCGCGCATGGCAATGAACATCACGATCAGAACCGGGATGCGGGCGGCGAATGCGTAAGCCACCAGAGTGTTGCCCAGCGAGCGCCAACCGATGCCGGGAATGAACGCCGAAACCAGCATCAGGAGAATCGGGATCAAGCTCAGATACGTGGGGTGGGCTTCCGTGGCCCCAAACCAGAGCCCCGCCAGGATGTAGACCACCAGGCTGAGGAAGGCGAACCCGATGGCCTTGCCCGCGCTGGCAGGTCCCTCGCCCGCCTTCGCCAACTTCACGGCGAAATAGGGGCCAAAGATGATGGGCAGCCAGGAAATGCCCACGAGGGCGAAGCCGCCCCCGGCTTTGGTGCTGAATAACAGCGGAGACCAGCCCTGTAGCTCCCCCACCAGGCGCAGGATGGTGATCGCCAGGGTGATCAACGCTGGAACGGTGATAAGTTTGGTGATGGAAACCGAATTTTCCTCTGCCATGGAATCCCTCCTTTTTCCTTGTTTGACCTGGGAGCGATAGAAGAAGTCGAAAGTCGAAAGTTGAGAGTCGAAAGTGGAAGAGTAGCGGCCCGTCTTGACTTTCGACTTTTGACCTTCAACTCTCCTGACGCTCCCAGGTGACAAGATCACGCGCGATGCTAGCACAGATTCTTGCCCTTTGGATGTTTTTTGCGGCGTCCCGATTTCGCCTGGGAGCCCGGGCGTTATTCCACGATTCTCGGCCGCCCAGTGGGACCTTAGTCGAATTACGCGCCGGCGAGAGAGGGACGAGATTTCGC
>Ga0209039_10001648_pt1 | contig 20344 bp, 20 predicted proteins | sample BogFormECP12_OM1_FD_188238 | JGI IMG/M metagenome (GOLD analysis project Ga0209039, IMG submission 188238) | Bog forest soil microbial communities from Calvert Island, British Columbia, Canada - ECP12_OM1 (SPAdes) (version 2) | ecosystem: Environmental > Aquatic > Freshwater > Wetlands > Bog ...
TCTTCTCGTGCTCATCATGCACCTGTGGCGAAACGTGCCGTTTTACGCAATCGCTTTCATGGCGGCCATGCAAGCGATTCCTGCGGACCTGTACGAAGCCGCACGGATCGATGGAGCAGGCGATTGGCGGCAATTCTGGTTCATTACACTTCCTAATCTGAGATATATCATCCTGGTGATGGTGGTTCTGCATGTAACCTTCACCTTCAACAACTTCGACTTTGTTTTTCTTTCAACCGGGGGCGGTCCGGTAAACGCCACGGAAGTATTACCCACTTACATCTACAAGCAGGCCTGGAATGGATATGCGCTCGGGTATGCCAGCGCCGGTGGGGTGATCATGCTCGTGATCCTCGTTGTCCTGGTGCTGGTCTGCAACAAGTTCATTAAAGGCTTGTCAGAACAATGAGAAGACCATTTCCATTCCGCCGAATCGTCACCTATTGCGGACTCTCAATCTTCTATATTTTTCTGCTGCTGCCAATCGCGTGGCTTGTTCTCTCAAGCTTCCGCAACAGTGATTCGGTTCAATCGGGACGTTTGCTCCCCGCGTGGTCGGAACTGACATTCCAAAATTACATTCAAACTTTTCAGATCAGCAACTTTGCCACTTACCTGGTGAATTCCTTCGTGATCGCATTCAGCGTTATGGTGCTGACCGTTTTCCTGGGCAGCCTCGGTGCCTACGCTTTGAGCCGGTTTGCATTGAAGGGCAAACGGCTCTTCATGATGGCCGCTCTGTTGCCGCAATTCTTTCCTTACGTCCTGGTCTTGATCCCGTTTTATGTTCTGATGTCGAACTTGAACCTGGTTGACACCCACGTCGGCCTGATCCTGACCCACACTTCGCTTACGCTCCCGTTTGCCCTCTGGATGTTGACCGGCTACTTCAATGCCATTCCGATGGAACTTGATCAAGCAGCGCTGATCGACGGATGCTCGCGATTCGGGGTGCTGTTTCGCATCCTTTATCCAGTCGCGATTCCGGGGTTGGTGGTCGCCGGATTCTTTGCCTTTGTGGTTTCATGGGGCGATTACCTGTTCGTTTCGATTTTGTCGCAAAGCAACGAGACCCAGACGCTGCCAATCGGTTTACAAACCTTTATGAGCAGTCTGGAGGTCCAATGGGGACTGATCACCGCAGGAACAGTCCTTGCCATCATTCCGACGGTGATTTTCTTTTCGATCGTGCAGCGCCGATTGGTTTCCGGTCTCACCGCAGGTGCGGTTAAGAGCTAGATTATACTTATGCCGAAAATTACATTCATTGGTGCTGGAAGCCTGGTATTCACCCGAAACCTCTGCAGCGATATCTTACTGGCGCCAAGTCTGCGGGATTGCACGATCAGTCTGATGGATATCGATCCGCAACGCCTGGAACAGAGCCGCCAGATCGCCCAATCAATCGCCGACCGAAGAAAGCTACCCGCAAAAATCGAAGCGACGACTGACCGTAAAAACGCCATCCGGGATGCCGATTATGTGATCACGACGTTTCAGCAGGGCGGACTGGACGCCTACAAACTGGACATCGAGATACCGCAGAAATACGGGGTGGAACAATGTGTCGGCGATACGCTCGGCCCGGGCGGTGTATTTCGGGCGCTCCGGACTATCCCGGTCCTCATCGATCTTTGTCTTGAACTGGACGATTTTGCGCCGGACGCCTTGCTCTTGAATTACGTTAACCCGATGGCAGCAAACTGCTGGGCAATCGACGCCGCCACCGGTCGCCCTCACGTTGGGCTTTGCCACAGCGTTCAGGGAACCAGCGAGATGCTCGCTCAATGGATCGATGTCCCCTATGACGAAGTCACCTTCTTCTGCGCCGGGATCAATCATCAATCGTTCTTCCTCGAATTCTGGCGCGGAAAAGAAGATCTCTACCCATTGATCTGGAAAGCGATCGAGAATCCGGAGAATTATGCCCAAGAGCCGGTCCGCATCGAACTCATGAAACACTTCGGATTCTTTGTCACCGAGTCCAGTGGTCATGCGAGCGAGTACGTTCCCTACTTCCGGAAGAGCGCGAAGATGGTGAATGACGAATTGGTTCCGAATTTCACTGACAAGGTAAATTACTGGCTCGATTTTGGACGAACCGGCGGTTATTTGCGGCATTGCCTGAACCGGATTCAAAAGTTCGAGCGCGAATTCGAAGAAATTCTCGCGGAAGAACCGGCAAAAACTCGAAGTCATGAATACGGTTCTTACATTATCGAGGCCGTTGAATCGCACACAGCCATCTGCATTAACGGAAACGTCCCAAATACAGGTCTGATTGATAATCTACCCCAAGGCTGCTGCGTCGAGGTCCCATGCCTGGTGGACGGGAACGGCATCCAACCAACGAAGGTCGGCTCTCTTCCTCCACAACTGGCCGCGCTGAATCGGACGAACATCAACGTGCAGGAGTTGATCGTCGAGGCTGCGCTGAGCGGCGGTACCGATGCTGTCTATCATGCTGTCATGCTGGATCCGCTGACGGCCGCGGTTTGCACCCTGCCCCAGATCCGGCGCATGGTGGACGAAATGCTGGAAGCGCAAGAACGGTGGCTGCCACAATTCTAGCTAAGCAGGAGTCAGGAGTTCAGGAGTTGCAGGAGGCAAATAGCTATGGCCAGGAACAAATGGTGGTGTCGACTCGACGGCTAACTCGAATTCTCGGTCGCATGGAAGCGGATGAATCACCAACCACGCGCCGGTAAGCCGCCGTCCCATTCTGCAACTCCTGAACTCCTGCAACTCCTGTCTTCGTTAGGGCACGATTTCCGTACCGATGCCGCGCGCGGTAAAGACTTCGAGGAGCAGCGCGTGCGGAATGCGGCCGTCGATCAGGTGTATTTTCCCAACACCTTCATTGAGTGCATCGACCGCTGATAGAACTTTGGGAATCATTCCTCCCTCGATAATTTCGTCATCGATCAGTTCGGTCACGTTTTCTCGATTGATGGTAGGAATCAACGAGTTCACGTCTTTCACATCTCGCATGACACCCATTACGTCACTCACGTAGATCATCTTCGCAGCTTTCAACGCGCCGGCCATTGCTCCCGCCGCCACATCTGCGTTGACGTTGAGAATTGTCCCATCTTCAGCCTGAGCAATCGGAGAGATCACCGGCACCACTTCTCGATCAATCGCCTCACTCACACCGGAGAGCTCCAGCGAAGTGACTTCCCCCACAAATCCAATATCGATCAGATTCTTTCCGTCGATCTGTGGTGGAAGACGTTTGGCTTTGAAAACGTCTCGTCCGGAAAATCCTTCCGCGTGTCCACCAAATTCGTGCATCGTGCCGACAATACGGGGACGGATCACCGTATCCAAGACCTCCTCCACGATCTTGATAGTCAACTGGTCCGTGACGCGGAGTCCGTTGACGAAGCGCGGCGCCTTTCCAGCCTCACGCATGCGTTGTGTGATCGCCTTGCCGCCGCCATGGACCAGTACTGGATTGATACCGACTGCTTCAAGGAAGACGACATCACGCAGAAGACGCTCAATCAAGTGATCGTCCTCCATGGCGCTGCCACCATATTTGATGACAAACGTCTGGCCGCGGAATTTTTGGATAAAGGGAAGCGCTTCCAAAAGCGCCTCCGCCTTTCCGGCCTCGAATTTGTTCGCCATTCGTATCTCTCTCTCTTCGAACTACTCGCCCATGTTAAATTTCACGTAGTCCGGGGTTAGATCGGTAGTAAACACCTTGTATTCCGCCGACCCCAGGTGAAGGTCAATTGTAACCGTAAATTTTTTGTTTCCGAGAACTTCTTTGAGCGTCTCCTCCGGAGTACTGCTCGCCATCCCGTGCTCGACTGCAACCGCCCCATTGAAAAATATGTCGACCATCTCTTCTCGAACTTTAGCCAATGAATATCCGACGGCATCCATGATTCGGCCCCAATTCGGATCCTCGCCGTACCATGCGCATTTTACCAGCACCGAGTTGGCAACCGCTTCTGCGGCCTTTCGAGCATCCTGGTAGGTGGCCGCGCCCTTCACATGGACTTCGACAAATTTTGTCACGCCTTCGCCGTCCTCGACTATCATACGCGCCAATTGCCGGGTCACAAAGTTGAGACCTTCGGCGAACCACCCGTACGCTTCGTGGTCCGCCTCGATTTGCGGGATACCCGCCTGGCCATTCGCCAAGCAAATGGCGGTGTCGTTCGTGCTCATGTCGCCGTCAATCGTGATACAATTAAACGACTGCTCCACGCTCGCGGAAGTCAGCCTTTGCAAGTCTCTTTTGGAAATCGGGGCATCGGTCGTGATGAAGCAAAGCATTGTCGCCATGTCGGGATTAATCATTCCTGCCCCCTTGGCGATACCCCCGATTCGAACTCTTTTGCCTGCCAGCGGTAGCTCTACGGCGATTTCTTTCTGAAAGGTATCGGAAGTCATTATCGCTTTGGCCACGAGATAACTCCCACTCGCGCTCAATCCAGCCACTAATGCTGGTATGGACTCCTCGATGTTTTCGATTGGCAAATCGCGCCCGATTCGGCCAGTTGAGCAGACCAGGATCTGTCGTTCCTTCAGACCCAGTTGGCGGGCCGCAGCCTGGGTCATTCTCCTGGCATTCTGGATGCCGGTTGAGCCCGTGCAAGCATTCGCATTTCCGCTGTTGGCAATGATTGCCCTCGTATCAGCAGCACGCACATGGGCAGCAGAAACACGAACCGGCGCAGCTTTTATCTTGTTCGAAGTGAAGGTGGCCGCGGCCACAGCCGGGAAGTCCGAAATGATTAATCCAAGGTCACACTTTTCGGGCGATCCCTCCGTGATCCCGCACCGAACCGCAGCAGCACGGAAACCGCTTGGGGCAGTAATCCCTCCACCGATCTCAAAAAATGTTGATTCCATGTTCGAAGAGCGGCCTCATTTGATACAACAGGACGAGACTTCTGCCGAGCTATTTTCACTATGTTCCAAGTCCAATCCCCTCGTCCCAGCCGTTCATGATGTTGAAACACTGGACGGCCTGGCCGGCCGCCCCCTTGACAAGGTTGTCTATTGCGGACATCAGGATGACTCGCCCCGTTCTCGAATCGATGCGCCAGGCTATTTCCAGACGGTTCGTAAGAGCAACGTTCTTGATGTCAGGATACCGACTTGAACCCAACAATCGGATGAACCGATCGGAGCTATAGGCCGTCTCGTACACTTCTCGCAGGGAGTCGATAGTCAGCTCGCCCACAGGATCTGCATGAATGGTTGTAATAATTCCGCGATTGAGCGGGATCAAATGCGGCGCGAATTGTATGATCACTTTTTCTCCGGCCGCGTTTGCGAGCTCCTGTTCAATCTCAGATAAATGCCGGTGTGAGGGCAAACCATAGGGCCGAGCGCTCTCGTTGCACTCGACAAAAAGCAAATCCGCGTCTGCCTTCCGGCCAGCGCCACTCACGCCGCTGAGACTGTTGACAATTATACTCGACGGGCGGATCAAGTGCGCGCGTACGACCGGAAGCAGTGGTATGAGAATGCTCGTCGGAAAACAACCTGGACACGCCAGCAACTCAGCGCCCCTGATCTTATCGCGATATGCTTCAGGAAGCCCGTAAACCGATTTCTTCAATAGCGCGGGCGCCATATGCTCGTGCTTGTAGAAATACTTGTACACTTCCGCATCCTTCAATCGAAAATCCGCGCTTAGATCGATAACTTTGATCCCTCGCTCCAGCAACGGCGCCGCAAACTCGAATGCAACACCATGCGGAAGCGCAAGAAAGGCGAAGTCGATGTTGAGAGAATGAAGCGATGTTGCGTCGGGCTCGATGAATTCGAGATTTGCCAGCGGAGAGTGATTACCAACCCAGCCGAATACTTCGGATGCCTTCTTACCGGCGTATTGTCGAGAAGTGAGACAGCCAAGCTCGACCAAAGGATGTTCGGCAAGACGCTTCACAAGCTCTTCACCGGAATAACCGCTCGCCCCAAAAATCGCGATTTTCGCTTTGTTCATAAAATGTTCCCGGATTCTTCGTTAGTATAACTAGTTTTGGGTTTTGAGTCTTGCGTTTTGAGTTTTGGATTTTGCCCGGTAGGGTCGCGCTCCCGCGCGACCGGCGTCGAGGCAAATTGGCGAGTCTTACGCGGGCAACGCCGGTCGCGCGGGAGCGCGACCCTACCGACCCAAAAGCCAAACTCAAAACTCTAAACTGGATATTCGGTGCAGCATGTGTATTTTCGAGCCCTTCCATGCCGGACGATCGGAAAACGACTGAAGAGCGACAGCGGATGACGGACATCGAGCGAATTCGGCACTCGTGCGCCCATGTGCTTGCGGCAGCCATTCTCCGGATCTGGCCGGGAGCACAGTTCGCAGCCGGTCCACCGGTCGAGAATGGTTTCTATTACGATCTCGAATTGGATCATCACATTTCATCCGATGACTTCGATAAAATCGAGGCTGAGATGAAGAAGATTATCAAGGAGAACCAACCGTTCGAGCGGATCGTCGTCTCTCGCGACGAAGCGATCCGATTAGCGAATGAAGGGCAATTGGGCGCGCTTGGGCCAAGACCCATGCCGAGTAAATTTAAGCTCGATATTCTGCGAGAGATACCCGACGAGGAAGAGATCTCTTTGTATCGCAATGGAGACTTCACTGACCTCTGCGCCGGTCCTCACGTAATGCGAACAGGCAACATTGGCGCATTTAAACTTACCTCGATCGCAAGCGCCTATTACAGAAGGGATGCGAACAATCCGCAACTGCAACGCGTGTACGGCACGGCATTTAAAACACGGGCCGAGCTGGACCACTACTTTGCGCTGCTCGAAGAGGCCAAAAAACGAGATCATCGTAAGCTGGGTCGTGAACTTGAGTTGTTTCATATCGACGAAGAGGTCGGACCCGGATTGGTGCTTTGGAAACCGAAGGGCGCAATCGTTCGAAAGGAACTTCAGGCCTTTATTTCTGAAGAGCTGGGACGACAGGGGTATACCGAAGTCTTCACGCCCCACATCGGGAAACTGACTCTCTTCCGTACCTCCGGCCATTATCCCTATTACCGTGACTCGCAGTTCCCACCGCTCATCGAACCGGAAACTTTGGCCAAATTCGCCGAGGAGGGCTGCTCGTGCGCGGAGCTTTCGAATCGGCTGATGAAAGGCGAAATTGAGGGTTACTTGCTAAAGCCGATGAATTGCCCAATGCATATCAAGATCTATGCGTCGAGTCAGCATTCGTATAGAGACCTCCCGGTCCGGTTGGCGGAGTTCGGGACCGTTTATCGCTGGGAACAATCGGGCGAACTCGGTGGCATGACCAGGGTGCGGGGCTTTACACAGGACGACGCTCACATTTTTTGCACTGAAGAACAGGTGCTCGGTGAAATCCAGGGCTGCCTTCAGCTGGTTCTGAGAATTTTGAATACCCTGGGCATGAACTCCTACCGGGTCCGCGTGGGACTTCGCGATTCCGACTCGTCCAAATACGTCGGAACATCGGAACAATGGGATCGCGCAGAGGTTGCACTTCGCGAGAGCGCCAAAAACCTCGGGGTACCTTTCTCCGAGGAAGTTGGTGAAGCGGCTTTCTACGGTCCAAAGATCGATTTTGTCGTCAAGGACGTTATCGGGCGGGAATGGCAGCTTGGGACCGTTCAAGTTGACTACAATTTGCCGGAACGGTTCGGGCTCAGTTATGTCGCGCCGGACAATTCGGCACGTCGGCCCGTGATGATCCATCGGGCGCCATTTGGTTCTCTCGAACGTTTCTGCGGCGTTTTGATCGAGCACTTTGCAGGAAGTTTTCCTGCCTGGCTGGCGCCGGAACAGGTGCGTGTCCTTCCAATCTCCGAAAAGCATCTCGAATACGGAAGGTCCGTCTCTGGGCGCCTTTTGGATCGCAATATCAGGGCTTCAATCGACGAAAGTTCCGACAAGATCGGGGCTAAGATTCGCCTTGCCCAGCTACAGAAGGTCCCATATATGTTGGTGCTCGGCGCACGAGAAGAGCAGGCCGGCGAAGTCGCCGTGCGTAGCCGCAAAAACGGTGATGAGGGAGCCGTTAGTGTGTCCGACTTTGTAGAACGAATTCAAATGGAAGTCAGAGAACGTCAACGTGATTGAGTGCACCGCTCGGCGCCCCGGCCGCACTCTGAGGAGATAGTTTTATTCAGCAACAGCAGCAGATCCGCGTCAACGGTCGAATTCGCGCACGGGAAGTGCGGGTTATTCTAGGCACGACCAACGAACAGTTGGGAATCATGAAATTGCAGGACGCCTTGCGAAGAGCTCAATCGCTCGGGCTTGATTTGGTCGAGGTGGCTCCGACCGCGAACCCACCCGTTTGCAAGATCGTTGATTTTGGAAAGTACAGATACGACCTTTCCAAACAGGAGAAGGATCGCAAATCGACCTCGTCCAAGCTTAAGGAGATCAAGTTTCGGGTGAATATCGATCCGCACGATTACATGATTAAGGTGCGGCACGCTGAGCAATTTCTGGACAAAGGTAACAAGGTGAAGTTTCAGCTCCAGTTTCGCGGTCGTGAAATGAGCCATAAAGAACTCGGTGACCAGCTAATGCGACGGTTGAAGGAGGACCTCTCAACGATGGGACAGGTAGAGATGGAACCGAAGCTAATGGGTAAGAGCATCAACATGACCATGTCACCGCTTCCCGTGAACAAGCGGAAGCGAAAATTCACCGTCGAAGACGAGGAACTGCCTCCTGACCCACTCGATTCTGAAGAATCGTAAGCCAGGAGATCAGTGGCTAGTGGCTGGTGGCTAGAAGCGGAGAGCGACTAGATCATTCGGCCGATCTCTTGGACCAGGTCCAGATCTCACGAAAGGCCTTCTAGCCCGCAATGAGCTCGTCGCTTCGGCATTTGCGTGATTTTTGCGGGCTAGAGAGGTAACTGAATCACCGCACACTATGTCTCCACCAGCCACTAACCACTAGCCACCAGCCACTAGTCGTTGAACTCTCTTGACAGGCTCTCTCTTGGGATGTAGTGATGGCCTCCCGCGACTTTCCGACCGAATCTTTATGCCTGACGCTGAAATAATTTTGAAAGAAAATATCCCAGGCTTGGGCGCCGAGGCTGATATCGTTAAGGTCCGTAAGGGCTATGCACGGAATCACTTAATTCCGACCGGCAAAGCCTATGAGGTCACTCCCTCTAATCTGAAGCGTCTTAACCAGTTAAAAACCAAGCGCGCCCAACGAGAGGCCACTGAGCTCAACGAAGCCGAGGAATTCGCCCGTAAGATTAATAAATTGAAGCTCGAGTTTACACTGCATACGGGCGAGTCGGGGAAGGCTTTTGGTTCGGTGACGGCCAAAGACATTGAAGATAAGCTCCAGGCCGAATTCGGGATTACGCTCGACCGCCACAAGATCGACTTAGAGCGTTCGATCAAAGAGACTGGTGAGAAAGAGATCCAGATCAAGCTGCATCAAGATGTTGTGGCGACGCTGAAAATCGAAATCAAATCTATCACGCCTGCACATCCTGTTCGCGAGGAGAGCGACTTGACCGACGCGAAATCAAAAGCAAAGCGAAAAACGAAGCCTGCGGGCTGACGATCAATGGCAAAAGGTTCTCAAGGTTTGATGAAACCTGCTGAGAACCCCTTAAGCACCGAGGGGACAGGCAAAGGGACGCGAAGATCGAGTTATTCACAAGATTTGCACAGCCCATCCACAGGCAGAGAGGTTCCTCGATCCCTGCCATTTAGCGAGGATGGTGAAAAAGGTGTCCTTTGTTCCCTGCTACTGACTCCCCGAGAGGTAGCCGACATTTGTGTTCTGCGCCTTGGTCCGGGCGCATTCTACATACCAGCACATCAAATTATCTACAGTCTGATCCTCGAATTTGGTGATAAGAGTAAGCCGATCGATTTCGTCTCACTTAAGCAAGCCCTCAAAGATCGAAATCAACTTGAAGAGATCGGCGGACCCGAATACCTCAGCGCTCTTTACAGCTTTGTTCCGACGGCGGCAAACGCCAGCTACTACATTGATATCGTCCGAGAGAAGTACGTCTTGCGTCGGTTAATCCTCGCGTGCAATAAGCTTTCCACCCAGTGCTACGATCAGCAGGGTGAAATCGAGCCTCTACTGGACGACGCAGAGAAGGAGATTTTTGCAATCACTGGAGAACATGTCAAAACGGACATTGTACCCACCAAAGATCTCGTGATGGAGGCAATCGAACAGATCGAAAAGTTGTATGAGAATCGGGGTTCGGTTACCGGTTTGCCGACTGGATTTATTGAATTAGACCGGATGACAAACGGGCTTCACGCAGCCGAGATGATCGTGATTGCGGCTCGACCGAGCATGGGAAAGACCGCGTTGGCAATGAACATTGCGGAGCACGTTTCGATAGACGTCGGCAAACCCGTTGCAGTGTTCAGTCTGGAAATGAGCAGCCAGCAACTGGTCCAAAGACTTCTCTGCTCCCGAGCTAAAGTAGATCTACAGCGAGTTAGGAACGGATTTCTCTTAGAGCGAGACTTCCCGAATCTCACGGCCGCAGCCTCCCAACTCGCAGCCGCTAAAATGTTTATTGACGACACGCCAGGTCTCACCGTCACGGAACTGCGCGCTAAGTCTCGGCGCATGAAGTCGCAGCACGATATCGAGCTTATCGTAATTGATTACCTCCAACTGCTTCGCTCGATGAGCCGAAGAGCACAGGATAACCGGCAATTGGAAATCTCTGAGATCTCCGGCGGAATAAAGGCCCTCGCCAAGGAACTGAATCTGCCAATCATCGTCATTGCCCAATTGAACCGCCAACCGGACACGCGCGCCAAAGAGGGCGGGCGTCCCCGTTTGAGTGATTTACGTGAGTCCGGTTCGATCGAACAAGATGCCGACTTGGTAGGACTGCTTGTCAGGTCCGATTATTATGAGACGGACGATGATGCAAAAAACGAAATAGCGAGCGAAGCAGAGCTAATTATCGCGAAACAGCGGAATGGCCCCACTGGAGACGTAGCATTGACGTTCCTGAAAAAATACACGCGATTCGAACCTCGCGAAACTCGCGCCCGCGAACAGGCATAGTTTTGGTAGGGACGCGCCCAGCACCCACCGCAGTCGGCAAAAGCTCCGGCTTTTGCTCCCCGGCGACGACCGGGCAAAGGCTGACGCCTTCGCTCAGGCAAAAGCCCGGAAGGTGCGTACGGCTTGCGCGCCCTCACCAAAACTTAGCCTTGTATTTTTACGGTAGAGGACCACTATATCTTGTGGTCGGTTCTCGGATCTCATTCAATCATGCGGTGCCCAAAATGCGGCAACCTTGAGGACAAGGTCATCGATTCTCGTTCAGCTAAGGCGGGGGCGGCTATACGGCGCCGTCGTGAGTGCTTGGCATGCCAACATCGTTTTACGACTTACGAGGAAATCGAGCGTCGCGACCTGAGGGTCATCAAGCGAGACGGCCGCCATGAACCCTTCGAGCGGCAGAAGCTTTTGAGCGGAATGGTAAAGGCCTGCGAAAAGCGACCGGTCGGCTACGATGCTTTGGAGCGCGCGGTGGAAGAAATCATCCAGGAATTGGAGCAATCCTTCGACCATGAGGTACCTACGAGCGCTATCGGTATACGCGTAATGGAACGATTGCATTCGATGGACGAAGTGGCGTACATCCGGTACGCATCCGTTTACCGCCAATTTCAAGACATTGGAGAGTTTATTAACGAGATCGAATCACTTGGCCGAAAAACCAAACGCAACGCCCTTCAACCAGATCTGTTTGCCCCGTGATAGCGCTACGCGACTCCTTACCTCTCCTTCGGCAAAACGGAAATGAGGACTCACAGATTCGACAAGACTGGCTCTGTTTTTGCCTTCGTCGAGCTGCGGAGAAGGCCGGGTACAGCCACTGGTGGCTCGCTGAACATGTCGCTGCAAGTGTGATCTGTTACCTTTCATCAACGTACGAGAAAAACGCCATCACTTTGAAAGAGCTATGCGACATCGTTATCTCAGTACTGCAGGGCGTCGGTTATGCCGAAGTGGCCCTCTGTCTGGATACGCTCCATCCCCAATTCGAACTTTCACTGAGCGAACTAGCCAAAGAGGCCGGTCCGGGATACGAATTGGCTTTTTTCCGGCTGCTGAAGGAGCGCATCCAGCCTGCATTATCCCACCGAGCCTCGAATCTCGATATTTACGGACTACAATCCTGTGTGCGGCATTTGCAAGCGGTTAAAACCTGGAGTCTTAACTGCTCTCAATTGCGAAACGAAATTGTAGAGTTCCTTCGCGCACAACTGGAACAAGCTAACCTGAAAACCGATTTCCTACTTACTATCAGATGACACTGTTTGAAAAAATCGCGGCTGGCGAGATTCCTGCAAAGATAATCCAGGAAGATGAGGACCTCATAGTTTTCCACGATATCAACCCACAAGCGCCGATTCATGTTCTAGTGGTTCCGAAAAAACCCATACCGCGCCTTACCAGCGCGACAAAAGAGGACGGAAAACTGTTAGGCGATCTTCTGCTGAAGGCCCAGGAGATCGCCAAATCACTCGGAATCGCGGAGTCTGGATTTCGAGTCGTTATAAATAGCGGACGCAACGGCGGAGAGACGGTACCCCATTTGCACGTTCATCTGCTCGGAGGGCGTCCGTTTGCCTGGCCGCCCGGGTAACCCGCAAAAGTCACGCGGCAGCAAAAGCGACGAACTCATTGCGGGTTAGAAAGCTCTTGAACAGACGCTGCGCGTCTGTCTAAGAGCCTGTTATCAAAATAAATGAATCAAAACAAACTGTTTCCAAACTCTTCTCTCCAAAAAGCGGTAGAATTCCGCCGTCGCTTCGCTATGGCGCGACCTTTCACGGTTCGCGGACACGCCGTAGCTCGAAGAGCGAAGATGGTTTTCGGCGAAGCCGGAGAATCTTGCTGCTCCAGCCTGCATCGCTCACAAATCTCTAAGGATTTGTGAGCGATGCAGGCTAAGATTTTGCCCCACCAATGTCGTTTAGGCGAAGCTCCCATTCCCCTTGAAACAAGGGCGGATAACCGCTGACGTGAACGCTGACTTCCAATCAAGGCCTGTCATTATCACACGCGCAGCCTGGCCTCCTGGGATTGGTAATATCGGGTCTGGGGCATTAGCCTTAAATCCCGAACACCGCAGGGCAAATTCTAAAATCTTTCCGGGTTCCAAAGAACTACTCGCGCAACGTCACACCCAGACGCTCCACGAGCTGCGATTTCAAGCGGCCATGTGCCGCGTTCGCTTCTTCCTGTGTCAAGGTCCGGTCGCTTGCCCTATATGTCAAACTGCAGGCCATCGATTTCTTGTGGAGGGGCACCTTTTCCCCACTCGGATCAATAAAGAGATCGAACAAGTGAATGTTGGTTAGAAGCGGCTCGCCGGCGGACGCAAAAGCATCAAGCACCGCCTGGTATTTCAATTCTCGATCGGCAAGAAATGCAACGTCTCGCGTCACAGTCGGAAACCGGTCCAGCGGTTTGTATCTGAATCCTTGGGCGGTCTCACCCGCCGGCAGAGTCAGTTCAGCGACCAAGACGGGGCCACGCGCTCCGATCTCTTTCGCCAGCCCGGGCCGTACCTGACCGACCTTGCCCATCAAGCGTCCCTCTGCATCGACTACATGGCAAACCAGCGGAGCGAAAGTCGTCGGATGCGCCCTTGTTAAGGCAAACTCCTTACGCAGCGCCGTTTTCAGCATGCCTTTCAGATCGAACAGATCAAAGGCTGCAGCGTCCTGATTCCAGCTTTTGCTTTGCCGCTCTCCGGACAGAAAAATCGAAAGACACATGGATTCTTCCGATCCCGCGACTCGGAAAACGCGGCCAATTTCGAATATTGCCACGCTACTCAATCCACGATTGAAGTTTCGCTCGGCTGCTCTAACCAGGCCTGGTACCAGTGACGGCCTCAAAATTTTCTGATCTTCGACCAGCGGATTTCTCAATGTTAGAGCGTCTGGTCGTGGTTCGAGGAGAAAGTCTAAACTGCGCTCGTCCACTAACGTTAAGGTTCGCGCTTCGAAAAGCCCAAGACCCGCGAGCCGTTGGCGGAGTTGCATGAGTTCGTCGTGAACACGATCGGCAGCCGAACTTCGGGTTGCCGAACCGTAAGCACGCGACGGAATTCTTTGGATTCCAGCCATCCGGCACACTTCTTCAATCAAGTCTACCTCTCGGATCAGGTCTTGCCGGAAGCTTGGTATCTCCCAGCGATTTCCTCCGGCGTGCTTGAGCCCCAGCCGGCTCAGCAGTTTGGCGGAATCAGGGATCTCCATGCCCAAGAGCATATTACAACGTTCAGGACGCATCTCGACTACACCGGTCAAATTCGGCATGGAACCACCAACCACGATGCTTTCATCCGCCTTTCCGCCGGCAACTTCCAAAAACAGATCGATTGCACGGGCAGAAGCCAGCAATACCCCTTCCGGATCCACGCCACGCTCGAACCGAAAACTGGAGTCCGACATCAACCCTAGCCGGCGACTGGTTCGGCGAATAAAACCTGGATTGAAATAGGCTGCCTCCAGAAGCAAATCGGTCGTAATCGCGGCAACACCGCTTCCCTCGCCACCCATCACTCCGGCGATCGCCAGCACCCTTTCGTGGTCAGCGATCACGAGATCATCAGGCCCAAGCTCATAGTCTTTCCCATCCAGCGCCAGCAGCTCCTCGCCTGGATTGGCAAATCGAACAACAATGCCCCCTCTGATTTTTGCGGCGTCGAACGCGTGAAGTGGCTGACCAAGCTCCAAGAGCACGTAGTTCGTCGCGTCGACCACATTGTTGATCGAGCGCAACCCAGCCGCCTCCAACCTTTGCCGAAGCCATCCTGGACTCGGTCCCACCTGAACACCACGGAGCAAACGTGCGGAATAAAAGGGGCAAACCTGCGGAGCCTCGAGCCGAACGACGGCGGAATCTTCACGAGCGGATTCGGGCCTTGCTATGACTTGCGGCAACTTCGGCTCAGGAAGATCAAGCAGCGCAGCCAACTCCCGCGCAATTCCAAAATGACTTAATAAGTCAGGCCGATTCGGCGTGACTTCCACTTCGATGATCGTGTCTGGTGGAAAAATCTCGGATAACGGACTTCCGATAGGCGCATCAGCGGGCAAAATCAGCAAGCCGGAGGCATCATCCGCAAGATGAAGCTCACTTGCACTGCAAAGCATCCCTTCGGATTCGACGCCTCGCAGCTTGCTTGCTTTGATTTTCACTCCGTCCGGCAGTACTGCGCCTGGCAAAGCTAGCGCCACCTTATCTCCAGCCCGAAAGTTCTTCGCACCACAGACGATTTGCCGCGCCAGACTGGAGCCGTCGTTCACGCGGCAGACACTCAGACGATCCGCATTGGGATGCGACTCGAAGGATTCTATTTGCGCCACGATTACTTTATCGAGGTCTGCACCACGTTGTTCGACACCCTCGACCTCAACTCCGGCAAATGTCAGAGCTTCGACGAGCTCCGTTACCGAATGTTTAACGAACAAAAATTCCTTCAGCCAACTTAGAGACAATTTCATGTCGCAAACTGGGCTAAGAATCGTTGGTCATTCTCGATCAACAGGCGGATATCAGGTAAACCGAACAAGGACATCGCCAAACGCTCGAGCCCCATTCCAAACGCGAATCCGGTCCAAGTCTCGGGGTCATAAGCGGCATCGCCCCGTTTTAGGTTTACCGATTCGAACACGGCGGGATTGACCATTCCACATCCTAAGAGTTCCATCCATTTGCCATCCTGGATCCCGGGCAATCGGATATCGAGTTCAAAGCTTGGCTCCGTAAACGGAAAGAAATGTGGTCGCAGCCGGGTCTGCACCTCTTGGGCTAGCAGCTCCCGAACGAAATATTCCAAAGTTCCTTTGAGATCAGCGACGCTGACGTTGCGATCGACGTACAGCCCCTCTAGCTGATTGAACTGGTTCAGGTGCGTGGCATCGGTTTCGTCTCGGCGATAAGCTGCTCCGGGTCCGATTACCCGCACGGGAGGTTCATTCGCAACCATCGTCCGGATCTGGACGGTCGAGGTATGCGTGCGCAACAGTCTTCCGTCGGGCAAATAAAATGTATCCGAGTCGTTGCGGGCCGGATGATTCGCCGGTGTGTTCAATGCGTCGAAACAGTGCCATTCGGTTTCAATATCAGGCCCCTCGGCCAGCGCAAATCCCAGACGCCGCAGAATTTGCACCGCTCGTTCCTGAAGGAGTGTCAACGGATGGATGCCTCCGACGCGAAACGGCGTTCCCGGGAGCGTCTCGTCCACATCGCTCAAATTCTGCGCCTCGCCCTCCGACTCCAGGGCAACGAGCCGGCTGTCCAAGCTAACCGTTACCGCGTTTCGGATCTCATTTAGGAGCTTACCGATCCGCGGACGATCCTCTTTCGGCACGTTGCGCATGCTTTCACTCAACCGAGAAACTGCGCCGGCTTTCCCCAGAAATTTCACCCGAAGATTTTCAAGGGCGATTTTGCTGTTTGCCTGTTGGATTTCGCCAAGCGCCGTTTCCTGCAATCTTTGAAGATCATTGTCCATCAGGAGACTGAGCGTGCACTAGGCTGCGTTCTTCCGGTCCAACGCCGCAACGGCTCTGTCCAAAATTGCCTTGAATGCCGTTTCATCGCTTACTACCAAGTCGGCCAATACCTTACGATCAATTTCAATTTTGGCCGCAGCTAAGCCTTCCATAAAACGGCTGTAGGACGTGCCAAATTCGCGGCAAGCTGCATTGATTCGCTGAATCCAGAGGTTGCGAAAATTGCGCTTTCGCGTTTTCCGATCACGGTACGCCCAATATTGGGCCTTCATCGTCGCATCTTTTGCATAACGGAAAAGCTTGGATCGGCGCCCGCGATATCCCTTAGCTTTGTCGAGAACTCTTTTGCGGCGCTCTCTACTGGCGCGCGCGTTAGTCGCTCTAGGCATATATTTTATCCAGCGTCCGCCGGATCCTCACGCACAGGTTGTTGTTTCAATTTTTCGTCCCCCCACCTCACCTGTCGCATCAGCCCCGAAAGCATTTCGGGACAGGCGGAGAACGATCGCTTTCTTAGTTGAATGGCAGGTTTTCTTTAATCCGTGCCTCGTCAGTTTTGTCGAGAACGGCGGTCTTAGCGAGTTGGCGCTTGCGCTTCGCATTTTTCGACACGAGCAAGTGTCGACGGCCAGCGTGGCCACGAAGCACCTTGCCGGTCGCCGTCACCTTGAAGCGTTTCGCCACTGCTTTCTTCGTCTTGCGTCTCGCTATCGGTTTTGGCATAAGAAGTCGGCAATCTATCTCCAGGATTCCAGTTAGCAACCGGAATCTGCGGGAGCTGTAGGCGAAGCGTCACAGGCTGGGTAGGGACGCGCTCCCGTGCGAACCGCGGCAGAACCAATGACTACATCGGGAGCTGCGCCCACGATTCGTATACGCGTTCCGGCGCGTCCGGCGTAGCACGTCCACAGAAGGTACAACTCGTGAAAACGCCAGTTCACGGAAACGCTTTGGAAGCCCATAATTCAATGTGAAAGGATCGCAAACTATCGTCGGCACTCGCGGGATGCGCGCGCCAGAAACAGCAAAGGACGCGTTCATGACATGCGACGTCGGACGCGCCGGAGCGTATCTGCCATCGGAGGCGCTGGACTAGACATGACCATCGCACGTACCTGACGCGGATCGCGCGGGAGCGCGTCCCTACCGCTTACAATAGCGGACAACGTCCCCTTCGCACGCAAAGCAACGGTTATGATTGAAGAATAAATCTGCATTGGTATAGCCCCGACGCTCTCTGTTCTTCTCGTTCAACGCGCACCCCGAGAACCCGCTCGAGCATTTCGCGTTCCAAACGTCTGACGAGCGGAAAGGCGTCCAGCAAATCCAAGATTGGCGAGTGATGCTCCACGATCACTGTCGGTTCACGACTCGAAACTTCGGACATATAACCTTCGTGATCGCGGAATTTTGCCAGCATCTCAGCTAGTTCCAAAACCGTCTGCCCGCGCAGCCTCCGCATGTACTCCTCAGTCTTCGCGGTGAAGACTGAATACAACAACTTTTCCGCAGCTGCATGACCATAGAGCCGGTTTGCGGCATTCAGGATTTCGATCGTAGCGCCATTGCTTGCAGTTGGAAAAAACGTGTGCGCCTTCGGAGTCAACCTATAGACCATTTCCGGGCGTCCAACCGGCTTCGGACGCCGCCAAGTGTCAACGTACCCTTGCCGCTCAAGTTCCTCGCAATGTTGCTTTACGCCCATGTAACTAAGTTTCAGCCGCTCGCCAAGTTCGTTGACAGAAAGTCCCTGGGTTTTCTTAAGAGTGTCGACTATGCGCATCCTTTGCGAGCGGCCAACTTCACTTATTCGCTTCATCGGATTTCGATATCAAAACGGCCGGCCCGACCTTTACCGGACCAGCCCCACCTTAAGCACTCAATTGGGCGCTTTTTCGGTTACTTACCGACTTTCACGATCGAATAGGTCTTTACCCCCTTGCGATCCAGCAAAAGCAACAGGTTTGGCTTACCTTTCTGCTCGGCCAACGCCTTCTGAAATGACTCCGTATTGGTCACCTGGTTTCGCCCGACCTCGGTGATCACGTCTCCTGTTTGAATATCGGCCACCGCGGCCGGACTGTTCGGGGCAACCTCGGTCACAACAACTCCAGAATCCGACTTCAGCCCCAACTCCTGCTTTAACGTAGGGGTCACATCCTGGACCTGTACGCCAAAAGTAGAGGCAAAGTCTTCGCCTTGGGAAGGCTGGGCCTGGGCGCTCGCCAGCTTGGTCGTATCGCCCGGCAGTTCTTCCGTCTTCACCGAGACCGTAACCTTTCTTCCGTTCCGCCAAACCCCCAAATTAACTTGCTCCCCAACCTTCTTCTTCAAAATCTCGTTCTGAAGTTCCCGGGCACTGGTCACCGGAACGCCATCCACATCAGTGATCACGTCGGCAGGCCGCAAATCACTCTTCGCGGCCGGAGTATCAGCCTGAATTGTCCGCACGACTACCCCTTTGTCTACACCTTTGAATACTTCTGTGCGGTTCTGGTCGTTGAGACTCTCAATAATAATCCCTAGCCAAGGGCGGACGATCTTTCCTGAGGCGATGAGTTGCTCGCTCACCTGCTTAGCCAAGTTGCTTGAAATCGCAAAACCAAGCCCGCGGTTTAAGCCATGGATCAAGGTGTTCATACCAATCACCCTGCCATCGATATCACACAGCGGACCGCCACTGTTCCCGGGATTGATCGCCGCATCAGTCTGGATGTAGTCCTCATATTTGTCCGGCAGTAGTTCGTTGCGGCCTTTTGCACTCACCACGCCGGTCGTGAAGGTGTAGGCGAATTTGTAAGGAGTTCCGATCGCACAGACGATCTGACCTACTTTCACGTCATCGCTATTAGCGAAATCGATCGACGGAAGACCGGTTGTATCGATTTTTATGACCGCAACGTCGGTTCGATCGTCAGACCCGATGACCTTGGCCACGAAAGTTCGTCCGTCTTTCAACTTGACGCTAATTTTATCTTCGCCATCGACCACATGGTTATTGGTGATGATGTAGCCGTCCTGGCGCACGATGAATCCGGATCCCTCGCTCTGATCGGGTTGCTCACTCTCGTCCCTGGGACCGCGGAAGAAAAAATCAAACCCGTCCAAAGGGTTGGAAGAATTGCCTGATCGCCCGTTCTTTTCGACATCGACGACAACAACAGCCGGAGCGACCTTTTCGTAAACGGCTGTATAAGCGTCGTTTAGCTGATGCGCGATATCCTTCGCGGCATTCGATGCCGGCGCTTGGGCGAAAAGGGTTTGAGTTAGTAGGAGTCCCCCGACGGCGAGGGCCGAGACACGATGAATGACGCTCATATTGAAAGTAGACTTTGACAGAAGCGGTTTGCCGCCCGTTCAATACGGGAATGTGGCAGCAGAAACGCTAGAAGCAAGCAGGGTAAGGGAGAAAGGGAGTGATGGAGTATTGGAATTGCTCGTTTCGGCGGACGGGTGCCCAAGTCTTTCTTCCAGCACCGACGGCTAACCTGGAATCTTCTTGCACTTGACTGTTGGGTCGCACCAAGGACTCCTCGCGCCGGCACTCTGCTCCTTAGAGCTTAGCCCAGCGCACAAATTGACAATTGAAAGTGCGCACTTAGAATTGGACCAACTAGTCAACCAAAACATGCAAAGCTTAGCTGAAACCGCCGATAAGCGGTTCCTTTCGTTCGCGCCTGGTTTTTGGCCAAATGTCGCTCCCGAACTCTGGAACGATTGGAAATGGCAACTCAAAAACCGCATCACTAACCTGCAACAACTCGAAGGGAAGTTCGCGCTTACCCGCGAAGAGCGCGCTGGCGTAATTCTGTCCGGAAACAAGC
>Ga0209039_10001649_pt1 | contig 20342 bp, 13 predicted proteins | sample BogFormECP12_OM1_FD_188238 | JGI IMG/M metagenome (GOLD analysis project Ga0209039, IMG submission 188238) | Bog forest soil microbial communities from Calvert Island, British Columbia, Canada - ECP12_OM1 (SPAdes) (version 2) | ecosystem: Environmental > Aquatic > Freshwater > Wetlands > Bog ...
TGAGCCCGCCGCCGGCAGGGTCGTTGCTGGCGAAGGTCAGCGCGCCGGTCTGCGACGCGGCCGTGGTGGGGGTGAAGCGGACGCTGATGGGGGTCGAAGCGCCCGGCGCAACCGTCAGCGTGGCGATGCTGGCGCGGAAGGCCGCGTTGCTGCTCGAGATAGACGTGACATTCAACGCGGCGGCGCCGGTGTTGCCGATGGTCAGCGCCAGATCCTTATATTGGCCGACGGGGACGCTGCCGAAGGCCAGCGAGGTTTGGTCGACGGTCAGTTTGGGCGCGGCGGCGGCGCCGGTCCCGGTGAGCGCCGCGGATACCGAAGGATGCGCCGGGTCGGTGGAGGCGATGGTCAGCGAGCCGCTCTGCGCTCCGGCCGCCGATGGCGCAAACCACACGTTGCCCACGGCCTGCGCTCCCGCCGCGAGCGTGAACGGTATCGCCGGCCCGGTCCACGTGAATGCCATGTTGGTAACGGTGGCCGCGGTGACATTGAGCGGGGCATTGCCGGTGTTGGAGATGGTGACGGCGAGTTGCTTGTTTTGGCCCACGGTGACGGCGCCGAAATCGAGCGAAGCGGGCGAAATGGAGATGGCTGGAACCGCGGGCCCGCCCACCGGCAACGGCACCGTCTGGCTTTGGAAACCCGCCACGCTAAACACCAGCGGCAGGGTGTTGCCGCCGGCCGCCGGCAGCGGGTTTGGCAACTGGATATTGACTTGGCCCAAGCCGACGGAACCCGGCGTTAAGCCGCCATAGAGCACGGTCACAGGCACACCGCCGAGGGTGGCCGTCACGGTATCCACGGTGGAGGGCAAAGGCTGCGCAACGGCGGCGGCCCCGGTCGCCGGGGGGCTGGCCACGTCGCCGAACCCGGTGACGTACACCAGCAGAATGTCGTTGGCGCGCGCCGGATTGCTCTTGGTGATATAGGCGCCATCGGGGTAGCGGGTGACGATGGGATCTCCGGTGGTCCCGTTCATGAATACCGCGGGAGCGTAAAGCCGCACCGGCACGGTCACCGGTGAACTGGAAATGCCACCCCGCACCACGACCACTTGCGCGTTGTGATCGACAGCGGTCTCGAACGGCACCTGGAAGTTGATCTGTTGGGGGCCAGGATACGCGCCGAACAGCGGGGCGTTGATGCCGTCCACCAGCACCTTCACCCCGAGATCTGTCGGCAGCGGCACCGCCGTGGCCTCCGAGATGGCGTTCACCAGATTTACGCCGAACACGCTGGCGATGGATCCCGGCGCCACGGGCGTGGAGAATTGCGCCCCATCCACCGCGCCGCCGGTTCCCACGAAAGGCGGCAGCGTGCCACCCGAGGCGACGGCCGAGGCTGACAGGGCAACCGTGACGGAAGGCTTGTTGGGGTCGTTGCTCGCGATGGTAAGCTGCGCAGCTTTCGACCCCGCCGCCGCCGGCTGGAAGCTCACCACCACGCGGGCGCCCGCATCCGGCACGTCGAAGGGTCCGGCGGCGCTGACGGTGAACTCGGCGCTGCCGGACGCGATGGATTGAATCGACAGCGTGGAGTACCCCAGGTTGGTGATGTTGATGGCTAATTGCGCGGTGGCGCCGACATTCACCTGGCCGAACGACAGCGACGCCTGATCGACGGCGATGGCCGGCTGCGGGAGCGTGGTGACGCTGGCAACCAGCGAAATGGTCCTCCTGGGCTGCTGCGGATCGTTGGTTGTCAGGCTCAGAGTGCCGCTCTGGGCGTTCGGGGCGCTGGTGTTCAAGTCAACGCCGATCACCGCGCTGCCTCCGGGCACGATCCATAAGCCGGAAGGAGGCAAGCCGGGGAGGAAGGCCGGGTTATCGACCGATGCGGCCGTGATGCGCAGCGCGCCGGTGCCGGTGTTGGAGATCTGAACCGTCTGGGTGCTGAGGTTGTTGACCGGCGGCTTGCCGAAATCGAGAGTGGCGGGGCTTACCGCGACGGAAGCCTGGTTGACGACCTGGATGGGGCCGGCGTCGGCGGTGCCGGTGTTCACCCCGTCGAGGGCCACCACGCGGAACCAAGTCTGATTGCTGGCCACCAGATTCGCGACGTCGACCGTGAATTGGGTGTTCCGGAGGCCCGCGGTAAGCGGCGTCCAAGTGGTTTTGCCATCGGAGCTGTAAAGGACGTCGTACTGAAGGCTGTCGCCATCGGCATCGGCGGCATTCCATTGCAGGTTCATCTGGCCGGTGGTCCAGCGGGCATTGGCAAGCGGGGCGGTGATGGTGACCTGGGGAGCGTTGGTGCTGGCCACGAGCGCGGCCAACTCGCTTCCTTGGAACGTCAGCGCCACGCGTTTCAAACCGGCTGGAGATGGGACCACCAGGCTGAAGGGCGACTGGTTGGCGGCGCCATCGCCATCCACCAGGTTGAAGTTGGGCTCGAAGCAGGAGCTGGACTGGCCGGCGCTGCCGGTGGTGACCACGCAGTAGCGGCCCGAAGGATTGGATGCGTCCGCCGGTCCGGATTGCAACGTGCGGAGCGGCGAAAGCGAAGTAACGGCGCCGTTCTGGCCGGCGATACCGGAAACCAGCAGGAAGCTCGAAGCGGCCGCGGCGGCTGGCACGGCGGGCTTACTCGCCGGAAGGATCGCCGGGGGCGCTACAAAAAAGTCCAGGACTTTTTCCCAGGAGAAAGGCGAAAACCAGGTGTTGGTGAGGCAACGCGACATGATGTCGTGGCTGGTGCTGGGGTAAGACTTCACCACCCAATCGCCCCATCCGGGTTCCTGGATGTCCGAATCCTGGTAGGGCCAGTTGGGGGCATTGGGAAGGCCGCACCCGAGCATGTCGATCGGATTGTCCTTCCGGCCGGCGGCGGATAGCCCGAGGTTGCGCCCGAGTTGATGCCACACATTGCTCCGCCAGGCCAAGCCATCGGCGCCGGAAATCTGCTGCGCCCAGGCTACCGACTCGCCATCCGCCGCACCCTTCACCGTGTATGAGAGGTCGGGCAGACCGCCGAAGACCCGATAGTAATTGGGCCGGAGATACGTGGCGCATTGTTGCAGAAACGACAGCAGGAGGACGGCGTTGTTCAGCCTTTGGGCCGCCGGGCTCACTTGGAGCGCGGCGGTCGAGTAGAGCGGTATATCCCACACCACTGGCGGTCCGGGAACCATGTCAAGCCCGCCGCCGTTCCTGCCCAACGGGAACAGATTGTTCCACGACTTGAGGTCTTCCCCCTTGGGGCAACTGCCGGGCAACCCGCTCACGGGCCTGTAACAGATGGGCAGGTACGCGATGCTGTAGTCGGAAAGAAAACTCGCGACACCGAGAAACTGCGCGGAGAAGGTTTGCGAGACGTTCAGGTCTTGTCCAGTTGTCGTCTCGAGCCGGACTTTAAGCTGCGCGGTCCCTGGGTGGTACTTCCCTAAGACGGGGCTGTCCAGGAAGAAGTTGAGGGAGCTATACAGGTTGTTGCGATCCGGCGACGCTACCGGAGTGACAATCGAACCAATTCCAGAATCCAGGACACCATCGGCGTAGGTGACCGTCAAAGTACCGGTGACGGCAGGCTGCGCCTGGCTGTTTCCTGGCACCACGAACACCCGAACCAGGGTTGGCAAGGTGGCCATCAGGGGCACGCCCATAGCGTTCACCCCGCCGGAGACCGTCTGGGTCCGCTGCAGCAACTCCACGTGGTCGATCTTGACGCTGGGGGTGGCATTGAAATCGTAGTACACGTTAATCGACCAGTAGATGTTGGCTTCGTAAGTCGGATCGATCCGGTTCGGCCCGATTGGCGTGCCGGTGTAGAACCACAGATTGCCGCCGAAAGAGGTGGCTCCCATGGGGTGCGGCACCAGCTTGGGGTCATTTACGGTGGTCAGCGCAGTCAGGTTGCACGTGAGAGGGAGATCCAGCGTGTCCGAGGAGATGAACTGATGGGCGCCGGACAGGTCCGGAACTCCGCACTGTCCATAATTAGGCTGCCCCGCATAGCTCTGGGCGGAGATCAGGTTTTGGATGCCGGTTGCGAGGGCCGGGTGAGTCCAGGTTCCCGACACCTCAACCTTGATCGGCAAGGTCTTTCCGGCGTCAAAACGATACATATACGGGTAGCCGGCGTCTTCGGTGGCCAGTGGCGTAGCGCTCGGCAGGGTGTAGGTCAAGGCGCCATCGAAGCGGCCGCCGTCCCATATGCAGGTAAGCTTGATGCTGCCCGACGCCGCCGTGATGCTGACCGGAGTATCAGTCGGGGAGACCCAACCGCAGCCATTGGCCTCATTGCTCCACATGTCCCCGGCAGAGGGGAAAAAGGACCCGGGGACGCTCTGGGCTTGGGCAAGGGCGGAGAGCAAAAATAAGGCCGTCGGGATGATGGCGGGGTTCCGGAATCGCGGTCCCATGAGGCACCTCCTTCGCACCACAGGGTCGTGCAGCCAAAGATTATACAACCTGTCACATAGTTTGTGGCCCGATGCTCTCTTTTCTTCGATCACGGAAGGCGGCGCAATTGGCGGGTTGGCAGGCCACTGAAAACGATGGCCCGCCCCACGACGAGTTTCGGTATCATCTGGGAGAGGAACGCAGTGGCACATAAACTATTCGTACTCTCGATTGTGATGTTCTCGATGTTATGGCCGGCGGCCAGTTTCGCCACGGTCACGCCTACGCCCCCGTATCCGGGCGCATCGCCGAGCTTGGCCTACCAGGTGGCCGTGGACGGCCAGCCCGTGTTCGCCTATCGCTATCCGACGTTCAACCAGTTCAACTGGATGGACTACGCCGCCTTCAGCATGACCGGGAAGGTGCATGTCACGGTCACCTCGCTGATCAGCGAGCGGGACGTGAAAACCTGTTACATCAGGCCGCTGGCTTACCACATACAGCCGCAGATCAAAGGCAATACGGTGAGCTTCGATCTCGACCGGCCGCGTTACCTGGTGATCTTCATCAACGAAGAGCCGCTGTTTTCCAGCACGGGATTGATGCTCTTCGCGGACGCGCCGGAGGCCAACGCTCCGAAACTGGGCGATCCGAACGTGGTCAACATCATGGACTACAAAATCGACAATACCGGCAAGACTGTCGAGACCGCGAAGATCAACCAGGCCATCAGCGACGTGTCGGCCAAGCCCGGGGGCGGCGTGCTCTTCTTTCCGAAGGGCGGCGTGTACCTGACGGGCCTGGTGGCGATGAAGAGCAACGTCAAGTTTTACGTCGAGGCTGGAGCCGCGATTAAAGGCTCGACCAAGAATGCGGATTACGTCTTGCCGCCCGCGACAGGAGCGCCCCCGGCAGGAGGAGGCAGAGGAAGGAGGGAGCGGGCGCTGTTCTTCTTTGAAAACGTCGAGAACGCCAGCATCATGGGCCGGGGCACCGTCGACGCGCAGGGCTATCCGTGGTTGTGGCACGATATCCAACCCGACACCGGGGACGGGAAGTCAAGAACGCCGGAGGGGTTGGTAAACGATCCGCACGGGAGCGGCGTCAAGGGCTACACGGTCTCCAACTGCAAGAACGTGACCTTCCAGGATCTGTTCCTGCTACGGTCCTCCTATTGGACGGTGACCGTCAGCAACACCGATGGTTTCACCAGCCGGAATATCAAGCTCATCAGCCGCAAGCAGCAATACCACGACGACGCTTACGACCTGACCGGGGGCAGCAAGCATATCCTGATTGAGAACGGATTCGCCATGACCATGGACGATGCGTTCGCCTTCTATGGCGGCGCGGGCGCCGGCCTGGAGGACGTGGTGGTGAAGGGATTCGTGGACTACGGCTATACTTCGGCTTTGGTGCTGGGGTATGGCGGTATCCCGGCGGCCAAGCACGTGCGCTTCGAGGACGTGAACTTCATTTCGACGCAGAATAAGTTCGCCATTTGGATTCAATTCACTCCGGCGTACTTTACGGGACGGGGGTATCCCACAAGAGCGAGCAGCAAGCAGGCGTTGGACGATTTCCACTTTATCAACTGCACGTGGGAACATGACGGCGGGCAGATCTACATCGACGGCGGGGATTCGCCCCTGACCAACTTCGTCTTCGAGAATTGCACGTTCTATACGCCGAGCCGGCCCGCCAAGATCACCGGGTCGAACGTGGGTCCGATCCTGTTCAAGAACGTCAAGGTGGACGGAACGCTGGTCAGAAGCGTCGACCAATTAAAGAAGGCTGGTTGGGACATTTCGGTGCCCATGAAGTTCGAAGTGACCGGCCAGGCGGCCACGGGCGGACGCGCGGCGCAGGCGGCAAAGAAGTAAGGGCCGCGGGGCATCCCGATTAGACTGTGGGGCGGGCAATCCTGCCGGCAGATGGCCGAGGCTGTACTCGTGCATGGGCACGCTCTGGCGGGGACCCAGTTTCAAGCGGAGAACGCGAACCTGGCTGTTTTCGAATACCAACGTGAAGGCTTTGGGAGCGAGCTTTGGACACCAGCGCCGGGAGACAGTGTGTTCGCCGGCGAATAAGCGGGCGTCCGCGCCGACCCGCGCAAGGCCTCCGCTCACCACCAGATCGACGAGGCGAAGGGGGCGGCTCGGCGTGATTCGATCCCACCCACGCTTCAGCAACGCGGCCGTCGTCACCCTCCGGTAAGCGGTTGCGCAGGCCAGAATCCTTCAAATCAGCCGATCACGCAAGGCGCGTGCCACCGCCTCGGCGCGAGTGTGGACGTGCAATTTCCCGTAGATCGACCGCAGATGAAAGCCCACCGTGTGAATGCTGATTCCCAACTCGACCGCGGCTGTTTTGTTCTGGTGGCCTTCCGCCAAGAGCTTCAGCAGGCGCCGCTCCTGCGGGCTCAGATCTCCAAGCCCCGTGGTCCCCGGCTCCGGCTCTTTGCGCACCAGGTCCAGCACGCGCGCCGCGATTTCCGGCTACGCATTCGTGCGGCTGTCACCGGCGCCGGGCCACGGCGGGTGCTGCGGCGGATTAACAACCACCTGGCCGTTTTCGAAGTCCGGTTGGGCGGGCATTTGGGCCGGTGCGTTCTGGGCGGCCAGTTGAGCCGCCGCGGCAAGAAGGCAAAGCGCGACTGCGACAGATGGTTTCATTTGGCCGGGGCTGCGGCCGGCGGCCTGTCGGTGCGCTGGCCTTTCGGACCGCTCCAGGAACCGTCCTCCACTTCCAACGGGTTCATCCAGGCCAACTGCCGTTCGACATCGGCATTCATCCGGTACTTCTTCTGCACCGAGGCAATCTCCGGACCGCGAATGTCGATCCTCGCGCGATCATAATTACCGAGGCCAACCTGGGCGCAATATCGCAGATAGCCGACCCAGTTCGGATCGACCCCCATGCACTCCACTGCGACCCGGTCCGCGGCGATGAAATCGGTGGAGGCGATGGCCAGTTTGGAAGCCACCGGGGTGCCCATGACGGGTCCGTTGCCCTCCATTCCTTCGTGGCCGTCAATCACCGCGAGGCCCCAATATGGCTGCATGGCCTGCGCCGTCACCACCATGTTGTAGTGGACCAGGTGGAACCCCGCGTGATAGAGGACCTTGTCGGTGCGCGCGGGAGCGCCCAGGACCATGTTCTTTACCGACCCTGTGACCACCGCATAGTTATGCGATTTCAGCATCGCCATGCCGATGATGAAGGCATCCGGATCGAAGAACCGGGCCGCCAGGTGGACCGGAATCATGTGCGCGTCCTGGTCAAGCATGGGCCGCATGACGAACTTGCCCTCCTGCGTGAAATCGACGAGGTCGACGCCCTTGTACTCTTTGGCCACCTTGGGGTAGTCCAGACCATCGTAAACATTCGACCCGCCGCCCAAAACCTCGCCGATGGTGATCGGTCCCTTGAAGCGCGGCGCCAGGTAATCCAGTGTTCCACGGAGCGCATCGGGGTGCGTGCAGGCCAGCGGGTTGCGGCCGCCGCCCACGTCATTGGCTTTGATGAGGATGCGCTTCTTGGCTTTGAGCTTGGGCCGGATCTGGTCGTCGATGGCCATGAGGGCGTCGTAGACGGTCTTGCGGCGATCCTCGCCGGCCGTCAGCGCCACCAGCGAGCGCGTTTTGAATTCAGTAATCGGCACACCGGCCAGGGGGATCTGCGCCGACTGGGCACGCAGCTCCGCGGCGGTAACGAGCGCACCAATGCCGGTGGTCAGAAAGTTCCTGCGGGTGAAATAAAGTCTCACAACGATTCTCCTTCCCGTTCGCAACCCCCTCCGGATGGGCGTTGCCTGTCAATCCGATCCGGGATCTTCATTTTGGACTCCCAGGTCTTATTCAGTATAAACCGCTTACTCGTTCACGTGCACCACCTGCGCTGGCTCGAAGCCGTTGAAACGGGTGGCGGAGGCGTTGCTGTAGGCGCCGATGTTTTCCGAGTAGAGCAGGTCGTCGATCTCAAGCCGGGGCAGTTCCTCGGATTGAACGATGGCGTCCATGCCATCGCAGGTCTGCCCGAATACGGTGCAGATTTCGGTCTCGCCCTTTTTGAACGCCTTCAGCCGATACTGGCAATGGTCGAATACGATGCCGGAGAACGTGTGATACACGCTGTCGTCGATGTAGTAGCAGGTCTTGCCGTCGCGGAAGGCCTTGCCGATGATGCGGGCGACGGCGGTGGCGGCGGTGGCCACCAGGAAGCGGCCTGGCTCGGCCAGGATCTCGATGTCCTTGGCGAATAGCCGGTCGATTTCCGAATTGATCTTCCGGGCGAGCACCGGAAAGGGCTTCACGCGCGCATCGTAATGCACCGGGAAGCCGCCGCCGATGTCGAGGATTTTGATCTCGTGGCCGCGGGCTCTAGCTTCCTGCATCACCGCCGCGGCGATGTTCAGGGCTTGCACGAAGTTGTCGAAATTGGCGCACTGGCTGCCGACGTGGAAGCTCAGGCCCTCCACCACCAAGCCGATGCGGAAGGCTTCGAGGATCAGGTCCACGGCCTCGCCGGTATCGCAGCCGAACTTACTCGACAGCTCGACCATGGAACCGGTGTTGGGAACGCGCAAACGCAAAACCAGGCCGGCATGGGGGGCGTACCGCTTGATTTTGCGCAGCTCATCCGGGTTGTCGTAGGTGAGGAGCGGCTTATATTCGTCGAGGGCTTCGAGCGTTTCCTTGGGCTTGATGGGGTTGGCGTAGATGATTTTGTCCCAGATGAAACTCTGCCGCTCCCTGGCCGGGAGGTGCTTGATGTTCTCGTGAACCAGCATGAATTCGGGGAAGGATGCGACATCGAAGCTGGCGCCGGCGCGGTAGAGCGTGCGGACGATTTCCGGCGCGGGATTGGCCTTCACGGCGTAGTAGGCCTGCACCTTCGGCAGACGCCGACGGAAGGTGGCGTAGTTGCGGCGGATGGCGTCGTGATCGATCACCACCACGGGAGTGCCGTACCGTTTTGCGATGGCGAGCAGTTGTCTCCGAGTCATGGTCGATCAATCGAGGACGGGGTCCGAGCCGTCCACCATTTTCAGCTTGGTGTGGAGGAAGTATTCCTTAGTCAGCGCCTTCATCATCTTGTCGCGCTGATCGAAGAGGCGGCGCAGCTTGCGGGGCTTGTGGCGGGCGAGCGCGTAGTGGGTGAGCAGCGGCATGGCGATGGTGGTATCGGTATAGCAGACCACGGCATCGGGGAGACGGTCGGGGTCCACCTTGCCCCAGCTCACGGCCTCGCTGGGCGTGGCGCCGCTCAGGCCGCCGGTATCGGGGCGCGCGTCGGTGACCTGCAGGAAATAATCCTGGCCGTATTCCTTGATGCGCAGCACTTCCTGAATCTGCGGCTCGGTCTGGAGCGTGAAGTTCTTGGGGCTGCCGCCGCCCCACAGGACCACGGCGCTCTTGCCGCCGGCGCGCTTGGCGGCGAGCACGATGGCGGTGGTCTCATTGACGTCGATGGAGGCATTTACGCGCAGCTTGTTGCCGCGCAGCTCCACGCCGGCCACGTTCATGCCGATGGTGGAATCGCCCGGCGAAGAGGTGTAGCAGGGCACGCCGGCGCGATAGGCGGCGGCCAGCACGGAGACGTCTTTGACGCCGGCCTTGCGCTCCCACTCGGCGGCGTATTTTCCGAGCAGGTAATGCAGCTCGGCGGTGCCCATCTCCTTCTGAAACTCGGGCCGGATGAGGATGGCGCGCAGAATTTCGTCGGTGGCCATGAGGCAGTCGCTATAACCGAGCAGCACGTCGTAGACGCGCACGATGTCGTTGTCGCGCAGCTCGGTGTCGTCCATCTTGAAGCTGCCCGCGCGCACGGGGTAATTCAGCGCGAAGTGCAGGTCGTGATAGAGGATGGCGCCGGTGGAGACGATCCAATCCACGAAGCCGGCCTTGATGAGCGGGACGATGGAAGAGCAGCCGAGGCCGGCGGGAGTGAGCGCGCCGGAGAAGCTCATGCCGATGGTCACATCGGGTTCGAGCATCTTTTCGGTGAAGAGCTGGCAGCCTTCGCTCAGCCGCGCGGCGTTGTAGGCCAGGAAGGCGTTGTCGACGAGGTCGGCCAGCCTCTCCTTGCCGGTGAGGTTCTTGGGCAGGATGCGTTTGCCGGAGAGGTACTTGTCGCGGTTGGGGCAGGTTTTCTTCTTGAGCCAGTCCGGCATTTCGGAGAGGTCTTCGCGGTAGCGGCGGTTGGCGTGGGGAGTTTTGGGCATGGCTGGTAAGCTAACGATTTTAGCGCGGAACCTTGCCGGCGCGGTTTTCATGTTAAGATTCGGCTTGTAATGGCGGCGCCGATTTCGCACAGCTTCGAGGACGAGACGCCGGAGGCCAAGGCGCGTTGGTTTCGGAGACTGACTGTGGACGAACGGATCGCGATGCTGTGCGCGTGGACAGACCTCATCCTGGAGAACAACCCCGGGATAGCGGAGCGGAAGGATGCTCAACCGGTTACAGGGCGTATTCGCGTCCTTACACTCCCACGACGTTAGGTACGTCGTGATCGGCGGGATGGCGGCGATCCTGCATGGCGTACCCCGGGCCACGTTCGACGTGGACATTCTCATCGAGACCACGCCCGAGAATGCGTCGAATCTGCTCGCGGCCCTGAGGGAAGCGGGATTCGGAACAGCCGAACTCATCACCGCCGAGGAACTGCTGGCGCACGAGATCACCATTTTCAAGGACCGGTGCCGGATCGACGTGCAAACCAGAACGCCTGGGATCGCCTTTGCGGACGCCTGGGCGCGACGGGTGGAGATGAAGGTTGAGGGGCAACCGTTCTGGGTGGCGTCGCGAGAGGACGTGATTCGTTCGAAGAGGGCGGCGGGGCGGAGGATCGATCTGGAGGATGCGCGGCTGCTGGAAGCGGGAGAGGCGGACCTGACTTGATTGAAAAGACGCCCGGCTCGCTGGGGTTCTCAATGCCCGCGGAGTGGGAGACGCACGAAGCCACCTGGCTGGGCTGGCCTGATAACCCGACGGATTGGCCGGACAAGCTCGATGTCATCCGGTGGGTCTACGCCGAGATGGCGCGCCGGATTCTGCCGGGCGAGACCATCCGCATGTTGGTCAACTCCAGGGGTGAGGAGAAGCTGGCGCGGCGATATCTGAGCCGCGCGGGCGTGGATGCGCGGGGCGTGGAGTTCATCGTGCATCCGACCAACCGCGGCTGGACTCGCGACAGCGGTCCGGTGTTTGTGCGGAGGGGCCCAGAGGGCGCCCCCGGGCATCGGCTGGAAACCGCGATCGTGCATTTCCATTTCAACGCGTGGGCCAAGTATCCCGACTGGCGCAAGGATCGGCGTGTGCCGGAGACGGCGGCCAAGCGGCTCGGGAAACGGCTGTTCGACGCGCAGTGGAAGGGACGGCCGTTGGTGCTCGAAGGCGGCGGCATTGAAGTGAATGGGCGCGGCACCTTGCTCACCACCGAGGAGTGCTACGGGGATGCGAAGACGCAGGTTCGCAATCCTGGTCTGGGCCGGAAGGAATTCGAGGGGACGTTGCGGGAATACCTGGGCGCGACCAACGTCTTCTGGCTGGCGGGCGGCGTGGCGGGCGACGATACGCACGGGCATGTCGATGACATCTGCCGATTCGTGAATGGCCGGACGGTGGTGCTGGTCAAAGAAGACGATCCGAAAGACATCAACTTTCGTGCGCTGGCGGAGAACTGGGAGCGGATCGCGGACTTGCGGCTGGAGGACGGCTCGAAGCCCGAGGTGGTGGCGCTGCCCATGCCTGGGCCGCTCGACTTCGACGGCGACCGCCTGCCGGCGAGCTACGCCAACTTCTATATCTCGAATGCGGCGGTGCTGGTGCCGACCTTCAACGACCCCAACGACCGGGTGGCGCTGGGCATACTCGGGGAACTGTTCAAGGATCGCATGGTGGTGGGGATCCACGCGGTCGACCTGGTGCTGGGGTTCGGCACGCTGCATTGCCTGACTCAGCAGCAACCGGCGGAGTGAGGTGAGCGGGCTACGCTCCACGGCGCTCTTGTTCCAGGTAGGCCCGAACCAGTTCCGGCAGGCTGCGGGTGTCCAGCGGCTTGCTGACGAAGCCGTCGCAACCCGCTTCCTTGGCCCTCTGCTCATCCGCCGCCATGGCGAAGGCCGTCACGGCCAGGATGATGACATCGTCAAACGACGAGTCGGCCCTCAGCCGCCGGGTCAGTTCCAACCCGTCCATGCCCGGCAGTTGAACGTCCATCAGAATCATGCGGGGATGAAAAGTCTCGAGGACCGCCAAAGCCGCCGTGGCAGTTTCAGCCGTGCGCACCTGGTAGCCTTCCATGCTCAGGAGCAGGCGGGCCAGTTTCAGGTTGAGCGGGTTGTCATCTACTACTAAGATTGGTTCGTTGGGCATAGTTCCTGCACCTTGTGCCCGGCATCCGGCGCGGCGGGTCTCTCGTGGAACACCCGTGGAAGAACGGCGTAGAAAGTGTTCCCATCTCCCGGAATGCTCGAGACCCCCACCCGGCCTCCCTGGGCCTCCACGATCCCCTTCGTGAGGGCCAGCCCCAGGCCGGCCCCCTCGTGCTGCTTGGCGGCGCTGTCATCCAGTTGCTGGAACTCCCCAAACAGCCGTCCGGTGTCCTCGGCGCGGATGCCGATCCCGGTGTTCTCTACTTCCAGCCGGAAGTGGTCCGGAGGTTCCAGCCTGGCCCTCACCACCACCCTCCCGCCTTCAGACGTGAATTTCAGGGCATTCGAGCAGTAGTTATGCAGGATCTGTTTGACCCTGGTCGCATCCACAACCACCGAACCGATGTCGCTCGCGACATCCATCTCCATCCGGATGTTTCTTTTCAGAGCAATGGCCTGCAGTGCTTGGACGACCTCCCCGACAAGCTTCTGAAGCTCTACAGGCTCGGGGCAAAACTCGATCCTCCCGGATTCCACCTTGGCCAAGTCCAGCACCTCATTGACGAGATGGAGAAGGTGTTGGGCGCTCTGGAGTATGTCACCGAGGTATTCCTTGTGCGGGTCCGAGACCGGCCCGAGCTTGCCGTCGTGCAGCAATTCGGCAAAGCCGATGATGCTGTTGAGCGGGGAGCGCAGCTCGTGGGACATGTTGGCCAGAAACCTGCTCTTCGCCCGGTCGGCCGCCTGCACCAGGCGGTTCTGCTCTTCGAGTTGACGGTTGCGATCGCGGAGTTGTTCCTCCATTTGCTTGAGGTCGCTGATGTCGTGCGCGATCTCCGACATGCCCAAACTCTCGCCGTGCCCGTTCTTCACCGGGGATACGGCAACCAGCACTGGAATGCGCCGGCCATCCTTGGCCATGCGGACCGTCTCGCCGTAGCGGACCTCTTGCCGGCGCTCGGGTTTGCCCAGCAGAACCGGCCTCTCGTGCCGGCGCTCGGGTGGAACGATGAGCGACATCGCGACGCCTAGCGCCTCCGCGGGAGTGTAGCCGTACATCCTCTCCGCGCCCGAATTCCAGGTGGTCACCAACCCCTCGGGGTCGGTGCCGACGATTGCGTCCTGGGAGGACTCGACAATCGCGGCCAGGTTTGCCAGCGCTTTCCGGCCGCGTCCTTCCGCCACGCGCATCCGCTTTTCCGCCAGGGCGCGGTGCACCGCCGGGACCAACCGGGACAGGCGCTGTTTCAGGACGAAGTCGGTGGCCCCCTGCTTGACGCACTCCACCGCTTCTTCCTCGCCCAGCGCCCCGGTGACCAGGATAAAGGGAATGTCCTTTCCCTCTTTCTTGAGAATCGGAAGCGCCTCCAGGCCCGTCCCCGCGGGCAACCTGTAATCGGACAGGATGAGGTCGTGCTCCTTGGCTCGCACGCACGCCCCCAGTTCCTCCACGCTCTGAACCACATCGGCGGAAACCTCAAACCCGCCCCTTTTCAATTCCTGCAGAATGACGGTAGCATCGTCCGGACAGTCGTCGAGCAGCAGAACCCGTAGAGAGGTTCGATCCCTTTCCGGGGTCGCCTGGCACAAAAGACTCATAAGAACAGACTCCTTGCCACTTAATCGGTTTTTTTGCCCCGCGGCATTACACCAAGGGCGTAAAACCCAACGCCTCCCCGGGGCTCAGTGTGGAATCCGGCTTCTCTAATGTGAAGCGGGGCATCCGCCGATTTAGTTGCTGGAGGCACCATGCGCGACAAGATCCGGGCGCTGCTAGTTGAAGACAACGAAGGGGACCGCAAGCTCCTGAGCGCGATTGCCTCCGAAGTGGAAGACACGCGGATCGAGATCTGCCATGTCAGCCGGCTCAGCGATGCGGTGGACCGGCTCGCCGGCGAGAGGTTCGATGTCATCCTGCTGGACCTCAACTTACCCGACGCCAAGGGACTCAGCACCGTCACCCAGGCCCGGCGGGCGGCCCCCGACGTGCCGATTCTGGTACTGACTGGCCTGGATGACGAAGGGACAGGGACCCAGGCGCTCAAGAGTGGAGCACAGGACTATCTCATCAAGGGACGGTTCGATGGCGCCCAGTTGATCCGCGCCATCCGCTATGCGCGGGCGCGAAACGAAGGGCTGGCCGTCAAGCCTGGGGCGGCGCCGAACCAGGTGATCGGCTTCCTAGGCGCCAAGGGGGGCTGCGGGGTCACCACGCTCGCTTGCCACGTGGGCGCGGAGATCGGCCGCCAAACCCACGCCAAAACGCTGCTGGCGGACTTCGACCTGGTGGCCGGCACGGTCGGCTTCCTGATGAAGGCCACCTCGCAGTACTCCGTGCTGGATGCGGTCGACGCGCTGGATGGCCTCGATCTGAGCTCTTGGCGGTCGATTGTCTCCGGCCACGGCCCGAACCTGGACACCCTCTCGGCGCCCGTCACTCTTGTCGGCAGAATGCTGCCGCGGCCGGAGCGGCTGGCGCAGTTACTGAAGTTCGCCCGGTTGAATTACTCGTGGACCGTGGTGGATCTGGGCCGCGGTCTCTCCGACTTCTCGATGTGCTTACTGGACCACCTGGACACGAGCTATCTGGTCACCACGCCGGATGTGCTGGCGCTGGCCCGGACCAGGCAGATGATCCAATCCTTGCTGAAGAGCAGTTATCCGCGGGAGCGCATCCAGCTTGCCGTGAATCGCGTAACGAGGACGCCGCAATTGACGATCAAGGACATCGAGCGGGTTCTCAAGGCGCCCGTCGCGTGGGTACTGCCGGACGATTCGGAGATGTTGGCCGCGGCCTATATCCAGGGAAAGCTGGTGCAGGACCGCAGTGCGCTGGGTGAGACGTTCACGCGTTTCGCCGCCAAGCTGGCTGGCATCCCAGAGCCGAAAGCTACGCGACGATGGTTTTCCCTGTCTACGAGGCGGCCGGCGGCCATGGCGTGCGAGCCGGGGGATGGCTCCCCTGGCGAGAACGGGCGTGGGCGCCCGGAGACCGCGCGTGGCGAGCAGCTTGGCGCCGTGCTGGCAGGGCTGTCCGCCGGCCTTGAGAGCGCACCGCCCCATTGCGGGCAGGAGCTCGCCGACGCGCGCGCCGAACTCCAGCAGTTCGCCCACATGGCCGGGCACGACCTCCGGGAGCCGGCCCGGATCATCGCGGGATACGTGCAACTACTGGCCCAACACAGCAACGGCGGGCTGGACGCCGAAGGCGACGACCTGGCCGCATCGGCGTTGGAAGGCGTGGCACAGATGCAGGAGCGGATCGATGGCCTGATCGAGTACACACGCGTGACGACCAGCGGCGCCCGGTTCCAGCCGACCTCCTGCGAGGACGAGTTGACCGCGGCCCTTGCCGGCTTGCGCCAGAGCATCGACAGTACCGCCGCTGTCATCACCCACGATAGCCTGCCGACGATCCTGGCGGATGCCGCCCAGATCCGCAAAGTGTTTCACAATTTGATCTCCAACGCCCTGACGTTCCGCTCCCTCGAGGCGCCCGGCGTGCATGTCCGGTTTGAGGAAAAAAGAAGCGAGTGGGTGTTCGCGGTCCAAGACAACGGGGTGGGCCTCGATCCTCAATACGCCAACAAGATCTTCCTGCTCTTTCAACGTCTGCACACCAGGACGGAACACCCTGGCGCGGGTGTCGGCCTGGCCGTGGCCAAGAAGATCGTGGAGCGGCACGGCGGCCGGATCTGGGTGGAGTCGGAACCCGGAAAGGGGGCCACGTTTCATTTCACGATTCCCAAACCAGGCTATGCCGCCGGCGGCCCGCCATCCGGCTTGGAAGGAGAAGGGCAATGAGCGGGCAGCGGGTGAGGGTCCTGCTGCTCGAAGGCAACCCGGCGGATGCGCGCACCGTGCGCCAGTTGCTGTGGGAGGCCGAAAGCGATTCGTTTGAGGTGGTCTGGCTCGACCGGCTGGGGGCGGGCCTGAAACACCTGGAAGATAACGGCGCGGAGGTGGTGCTGCTGGATCTGGCGCTGGCCGATAGCACCGGTTCCAACACCTTGGCCGCCGTCCGTAGCGGGGCGCTGGAGGCACCGGTCGTCGTGTTGGCGGGCGACGACGAGGAGAAACTCGCCTTGCAGTCCGTCGGCGAGGGGGCCCACGACTATTTGCTGAAGCGCCAGCTTAGCGGCGGGGCGTTGGTGCGCGCCATCGAGTCCGCCCTCAAGCGGAGTCACGCGCCCGGCGGGGGCCGGGCCGAAACCCCGGGCGGACGAAACGGGATGGTGCTGGGCTTCGCCGGGGCCAAGGGCGGCGTCGGCGCCACTACGCTGGCCCTGAACGTGGCCACCGTGCTGGCCCGCGGCCGGCGCCGGGTCATCGCGGTCGAGTTGGAGCCCGGCTGCGCGGGGTTTGCGTTGCAGTTCCACAAGACGCCGGGCACGGAGCCGGGCAGCCTGCTGAGCCTGGATGCCGCGCGCATCGACCGGCGGGAGTTGAACTCCCGTCTGGCGGAGACGCCATTCGGCATCCACGTGCTGTTCGGCCCGGCGGGCGCCTCCGGGGGCGGCACGATTCGGCCGGAGCAGGCCGAGGCACTCTTCCAGGCCGCCAGGCAGCAGGCGGATTACGTGGTGGTGGACTTGCCCCCGCTTTCTTCTCCGGCGGCACGGATCGCGGCTCCGCATTGCGACCACCTGGTGCTGATCGTCGACCGGGAGGTGGCCTGCATAGCCGCCAGCGCGATGGCAGCCGAGTTGCTCCGGTCGTGGACCAGGGGACAATCCGAACTCCGCGCGGCGATCGTGAACCGCACCTCGATGGCGTCCCTCATTTCGCTCAGCGATGTTCGATCGCAAGTGAAATGCGAGGTCATCGGCGTGATTCCCCACGATATCGAGAGAAGCGCCAGCGCGTGCCAGACGGGTGCGCCGCTCGTCATTTCCCATCCCGAGAGCGTGACGGCGGACGCACTGGTGGAACTGAGCAAAAGACTCAACTTCCATCCCGCCACGGCCAGCGCCGTGGTGCTCTGAGCCATCCCGTTTTTTTGTGACTTTGCCTAATGTTCTTTTTTGGGCTTGCCGATCAATCAAGTGTGACATTGTCCGCTAAGATCGACGACGATTCCTTGGATGTAAGCCAGCTCCTCACCACTCTGTTGGCTTTCCGGAGAGGGAATTTCGGCGCGCGAATGCCGCTGGATTGGACGGGCACCGCCGGCAAAGTGGCCGACACGCTCAACCGCATCTTTGAAGCCAGCGACCGGATGTCCCAGGAACTGGCCCGCCTCAGCCTGGTGGCCGGCAAAGACGGAAAACCGGAGCAGCGCCTCTCCCTGATGCGCGTCGTCGAGCGCGACCATTTTTTCGCCCTTTCGCCGGACCTGCTGTCGATCATGGGTCTGGACGGCTGCTTCCGGCAAGTAAACCCAAGCTGGGAGCAGACATTGGGCTACAGCCCCGAGGAACTCATGTCCCGGCCGTGGCTGGAACTGGTTCACGCGGATGATCGCCAGGCGACGCTGGATGCGATGCGAAAGCTGGAAGCCGGCGAACCCGTCATTCACCTTGAGATTCGATACCGCACCCGGGATGGCTCCTACCGCTGGCTGGTGTGGAACGCGGTCTCATCCTTGGAGGAGCGGCTCATCTACGCGGTGGCTCACGATGTCACCGAACGCAAGCAGGCGGATCTGGCTCTCCAAATGTCCAACCGGGAGTTGGAAACCTTCAGCTATTCCGTCTCCCACGACCTGCGCGCGCCGCTGCGCAGCATCGACGGCTTCAGCCAGGCGCTGGAGGAAGACTGCGGCGAGCGCCTGGATGAGGTTGGCCGCCAACACCTGAAACGTATCCGGGCGGCGGCCTCCCGTATGGGACTGCTCATCGATGCCCTGCTGCAGCTTTCGCAGGTGTCGTGCACGGAACTGCGAATGAGCGCGGTGGATTTGAGCGCGCTGGCGAGGAGCGTCGCGGGCGACCTGCGGGAGCGCGACCCGCGGCGCAAAGTGGAGTGCGCGATCACCGAGGGGGCCAAGGCCAGGGGCGATCGCACCCTGCTGCGCGCGGTGCTGGAGAACCTGTTCAGCAACGCCTGGAAGTTCACGGGCAAGCGGGAGGACGCGCGCATCGAATTCGGCGTCGAAACCAGCACCGGCTGCCCGGTCTACTGCGTGCGCGACAACGGTGCGGGATTCGACATGAAGGACGCCGGCAAACTGTTCGGTCCCTTCCAGCGGCTGCACGGGTCGGACGAGTTTCCGGGGACCGGAATCGGGCTGGCGACGGTCCAACGCATCGTACGGCGCCATGGCGGGCAGGTGTGGGCCGAATCGGCCGTGGGCAGGGGAACGGCCATCCATTTCACGCTGGGAGGACAAGAGCAAAATGGCAAACCAGATGGTCCGGCGGGGGGAAAATCCCCCTGCGCCGGCAGTGGCAGCCCCGGCGGCGAAGCGCCGGTTCGTGAGAGAGGCGACCAATGAACGGAAACAACACCATCCTCCTTGTCGAGGATAATCCGGACGACGTGGACCTGACTGTCCGGGCGTTTCAAAAGAACCAGATCGACAACCAGATTGTGATCGCGCGTGACGGCCAGGAGGCCCTCGATTACCTCTTTGCCAACCGTGTCCACGGCGCCGACACTACGGCAACCATTCCGAAGGTCGTCCTGCTGGATTTGAAACTGCCGAAGGTGGATGGAATCGGGGTGCTGCGCCGCCTGCGAACCGATGAGCGAACCCGGCGCCTGCCCGTGGTGATGCTCACCTCCAGCAATCAGGAAGAGGACCTCATCGCCACCTATGATCTTGGGGCCAACAGCTTCGTGCGGAAGCCGACCAACTTCTGCGACCTGGTCGAGGCGATTGGCATACTGGGACATTACTGGCTGCATCTGAACGAGCCGCCGCCGGTTTCCGGTTTCGATCCCTCCAGTTGTGCCGGTTTGGCGTTCGGGTGACACGCGGCGGGACCCCGTTGGGACTCAGCGCGAGATTTCTTCCAGCACGCGGGCCAGCTCGGCGGCGGGGTCAACCGCGCGGGTGATCTGGCGGCCCATCACCAGGTAATCGGCGCCGTCGCGGATGGCTTGGGCGGGGGTGGCCACGCGCTGCTGGTCGGCCTTGGCGGCGCCGGCGGAGCGGACGCCGGGGGTCACCAGGATGGCGTTCGGACCCACAATCCGGCGCAGGGCCGCGGCTTCTAGCGGGGAGGCCACAATGCCATTCATGCCGGCTGCCATGGCTTGGCGGGCGCGCCGCTCCACCAGGTCGGAGACTTCGCAGTTGTAGCCCAGGTCGTCGACATCCGCACGGCTGAAGCTGGTCAGGACGGTCACGGCCAGCAGCTTGAGATCGCTGGCGGCCCGACCCTCGGCGGCCGCACGCATCACGGAGCCCACCGCATTCACGGTGAGGAAGCGAACGCCGGTGCGCGCCACCTGGGCCACGGTCCGCTTCACGGTCTCGGGGATGTCGTAGAACTTCAAGTCGAGGAAAACATCTTTGCCCTGGCCGAGGAGCTCGCGGACGAAATCCATGCCGGCGGCGGCGTAGAGTTCCATGCCGACCTTATAGAAATTGGCGTGGGCGCCAAGCCGCGCGACCAGCGCGCGCGCTTCCGCGGCCGATTCGACATCCAGGGCGACGATGATGGGGTTGGGTTTCATAC